>Ga0181407_1000561_pt1 | contig 12575 bp, 22 predicted proteins | sample 30SPOviralmetaG_FD_130136 | JGI IMG/M metagenome (GOLD analysis project Ga0181407, IMG submission 130136) | Marine viral communities from the oligotrophic San Pedro Time Series (SPOT) site, San Pedro Channel, CA, USA - 30 SPOT_SRF_2012-01-26 | ecosystem: Environmental > Aquatic > Marine > Strait...
ATGAGTTATGAAGAAGAAAGTTATAGTATTACTATTAGCTTCTGTACTTTCTACTAATTGTGGATTGGCTAAACCAAATAATACCAATTACAACACAACAAAAGAAGTACAAGTTAGTGGTGAACATGACCCTTTAATGAAATTGTTATTATCAGGATTGATAATACTTTCATTAAATTTATTACTAACAAAATAGAAAGTTAAATTATGGCAAAGTACACAAGAGAACAAATCGAAGAAACCCTAAGAAGTAAGGGTTACAAATACTTCACGAGTGATAAAGGATACGATGTAAACATTGTTGGAGTTAGAAATTCAGATACCAAGGGTAGAGTAACAAACGCATTTGATGATGTGGTAACTATATCATATAAAACACCAGAAGGTGAGTGGATGTATCATGAGTATGGAGCAACAACAGACCCAGGTTCACATTGGGAGCAAAACTTAATGAATGAAAAAGGAGTTGCTATTCTCAAACCAGGTCAGTATAGAGGTTCTCATAAACTTAGATTACACGCTGGTAAGTATTTAGCTTTAGGACAAAAATCACCTGTTAAAGTTTATAGAGATAATAACAGAGATGGTAAATATGATTTAATCGAAGAGAACGTTGATGAAGGATTATTTGGAATTAACATCCATAGAGCTACAGGTCGTTCTGGTGGAAAATCTATAAGAATAGATAAATGGTCAGCAGGTTGTCAAGTAATAGCAGATAACGATAATTGGCACGAGCTCTTAGAAATTTGTCAAACTGCAAGAGAAATATGGGGAAATTCTTTCACTTATACATTGATAGAATCTAAAGATATTTCGTAATACTAAAATAAAGGTTACATGATTAAACTACCAACTGGATGGTTCGAGGAATCACCAGGCCTATTTTCATTCTCAGATTCAGATGAACACATCAATTGGAAAGCATGGATACATGAACCAATAGAATCAAACAAATTTCTTATTGTTAGTTGGAGAATGTCTGGTTCAGAATTTTGTAAAGAACTTATAAGAGAAAACTATCCATCTACAAATCCTCAAAATTATTGGTCAAAAAGTCATATTATATTAGGAGATGAGATTACTCGTATATTGATAGATAATGCAAATACTAAAGTATTCATAGCAATAACAGACCCAAGAGAAGTTGCTATGAATTTGGTTTATTTTGATAATGGATTACATCTATATTCATCTGATTATCAAAGTGATAACTATGTTGTAAATTCTACTAACACTACACAATTTTTTAAGGAAGTTGCAGATAAACAAATAAACTTAATTCATCACTATAAAAAGGTATTTGGTGATAATTGTGCAATTATACGATATGAAGATGCACTTTGGTATCAAGATAATTTTCATGATAAAGTATCAAAACTTATAGGAGAAGAACCATTAAGAATTGATGGAGGTGAAAAATACAGAAGGTCAATTTATAAGAATGTTGGAAATTTCAATCAGTTCTTTGATAAAGATGTTTTAGATAAACATTATGATGAGTATAAATGGTTCTATGAACAATGGGGATATCCGAAAGAAGGATTAGTATTAAACAAATATAAATGAATCTTAAAAAAAATGTTATCGTAGTTTCTGCTAGAAGAAGTGGTACACATCTTCTTCATGATTTAATAGTTAATAATTTTGGATATGAAAGTACTAATTACAACTATATTGATTACTATAAATTTACAGATGAAATGGAAGGGTTTGAATCATCTATGAATGAAGGTGGTAAAGTAACTTGGACTCATTCTCATGATTATAAGGATTACCACAAATACAATCATAGCATTGATGATGAAAATAAATTAGATAAATTCTTTTCTGAATCTAAAATTATATTAGTTTATAGAGATGTTAGAGATATAATAACATCATGTTACCACAGACCAAGATATAAATCTAAGTATAAAACATTTGATAACTTTTACAAGAACTTCGATTTCGATGGATATGAATTGACTGACCAGAAATACGATAATATGTTTGAGTTATTACTTCAGTATTATAAGAATTGGTTTTCTGTTTACATGGCAAAAGAACTTCTTGATATCGATATGGAAGTAATATCATTTGAAGAGATAATAAAAGATTACGATTCCTCAGTATCTAAGATAGGAAAGTTTATAGAACAAACACCAACAGGAGTTGATGTTAGGTTACCAAATGAAAATAATGAAAACATTATTTACACAACCAATGATTTTAGAAATGGAAAGATTAATGATTGGGTTTCAACTATGGAAAACAAATTTGGTACAGAGTTAGGTGAAAGATTTTACCATGACTTGGGTGCAGGATTAAATTGTTTTATAAATGATATACAGATACATGAATACCATACACCCAATAGAGATAAGTTTAAAAATATATCTAATTGGAAACCAATAGAAGGAGATTTAAATTTACCATTTAAATCATTAGATATTGATATCGAAAAAAGATATGAAGAAACGTTGGAGAGGTCAGCAGATTTCAGATATTATCACAAAGTTTTTTATTATGATAAATATGTACTAAAGTTTCACTATCCATGTAAAGCAACATTAGATAAACAAACATTTGATTCAGTAATTCCTACTGCATCAAAAGAACAACTCTTAACGATTCTTAAAACAAATGATTTTCTATATGAAAATGGTATTGTTCCTAAATTATATCATGCAGGAATTTACAAAGGAGTTTTATATGTTATACAAGAAAGATATTCTGAAGAAAGTATAATATATAATAAATACAATTTTCACCCAAGTTGGGATGATATGTTTTCATGGCCAGGCAACTTAGGATTGGATGTAAAGTTAAAAGAACATTTTTTCAAAGCATTAGAGAACAATATTTTACTAACTGATTTAATCAATGTATATAATAACGCAATTGATAAGGATGGTAATATAAAATACTTTGATTTGGATGGTATAAAATATTTCGAAACAAAAGAAGAAATGATTAACTCAGAAGATTATAAAAATACAATGGGAATTATAAACGAAGTAAATAGATTTTGTGTTTAAAACATAAAAATTCTATATATATTATTAATAAAGGTTACAACTCATAATTAACGAGGAGTAATATAATGGCATTTAAAGATTTGTTTAAAGACGAAAACGATATTAACGAAAAATCAGTTGTAGGATTTGCATCATTTGCGATAATGACTATTTTCGCTATAGCAGACCTTACCACAGGATACCTTGGTAAAGATTTAGTAATCAATGAATTTATTTACAATTCATTTGTATGGATTACATTGGGTTCTTTTGGTATTGCTGAAGTGGGTAAAGTTTTCGGTAAGAAAGAGTAATATTAAATAAAAGTTATGATATATTGGTTTACGGGTCAACCAGGAGCTGGTAAGACTGTTTTGGGTTCTAAGTTACACTCCTTTCTAAGAACAGAAAAAAGAAATTGGAGAAAAGATGTGTTTCACCTTGATGGTGATGACCTTCGTGAACTAACAACAAATAAAGATTATTCTGAGCAGGGTAGAATTAATAACATTCGTAATGCTCAAATGATTACAGAGTTTGCACACAAAAATGAATGTGATGTAGTTGTATCTCTTGTAGCACCTTATCGTTGGTTACGAGAAGAATTCAAAGAAAGAATAGGTTACGAAAACTTCCAAGAAATATTTGTACATACTACTGAAAAAAGAGAAAGAGACCATTTCCATGTAAAGGATTATGAGGCACCTGAAGTTGAATTCATTGATGTAGATACTACTAAGGATAATCCAGATAAATCATTTTCAAAAATAATAAATCACCTAACTAAGTTAAAAAAAATATAATGAAACAATATTCATTATTTATAGGAAGATGGCAACCTTGGCACCAAGGACATCGTTGGTTAATTGACCAAAGATTAAAAGAAGGTAAAAATGTTTGTGTTGCAATTAGAGATGTAGAACCAAGTGAAAAACAACCTTGGACATCTCAAGAGGTATTAGAAAATGTTGAATATGAACTACATGATTTAATCCAAGAAGGTGTAGTAAAGGTAATAATTATACCTGATATTGAATCAGTTAATTATGGTAGAGGTGTTGGATATGAAATTATCGAACATGAACCACCTCAACAAATCAAAAGAATATCAGCAACAGAAATTCGCTCAAGTATGAGAAAAGATGGCAAGTTATAAAGAAACCTTATTAAAAACTCTTATATGGAGAGTGATAGCAACCACAATAACATTTCTTGTTAGTTGGGCTATAAGTGGTAACCTTGAATTTGGTTTAATGATTGGTGGAATAGATACAATACTAAAAACAATCGGATATTTCACATATGAAAGATTATGGCTAAAAAAGAAAGGTAATTCAAGTGAAATATAATGAAGGTAGTACAAAGTTACATACAGCATTTAAATCCTGATGTTTTTGGAATTGAAAAGGAGTATGCATATATTATTATGTTGAGTTCATTACTCGCTGATAAACACTATGGTACACCAACATTATATACTAATGAAGTAAATTTTAAATTTCTATCTCAAATAGATTTCCCATATGAGTATAATACAGATATTGTAAACGAGTATCATAGTAGATTATTTTCATTATCTAAATTTGCAACAATGGCGGAACAAACAGAGCCTTTCATACATTTAGATTTAGATACTTTTATTATAAAAAAACCAAACTTAGAATATAAAGAATCTCCTTATATATTTTCTCATCCAGATATAAAGTTTACTCATGATAAAATACTTGAACAAGAAACATTTACTGAAAAAATATTCTCAGATGAATATTTTACTTTATATGATACCTATCTAAGAAATTATTTTAAATATCATAAACACCTTGAAGGTAACGATGGTATGTTTGATTGGCCAGGAAAAGGATTTATAAACTTCAATGATATACCAAATATGAACTTTATTGGTGTTATGGATGATTTAAATTCATTCAAAGATGCAATTCATCAAGCATTAGTAATAACAGATGAAATAGGTATAATAGATAACAAAGAATGGTCAGATGCTCATTTTATTGAACAATTCTGTTTACCATTGTATCTTAAGAAATATAATAAAGATTATAATGATATATGTGGAATGCATCAAACAGATAAGTTTGATTTCCAAACATCACCGTTTTTATTAGAATCAAATCCAATTTTAGATATTCCAAATGTAAAATCAGTTGAGAAAATAGAAGATGGAACTTTTGGTGATTTCTTTTTTCCAATGCAACTTGAATTAAATCAATATTGTAGTGAATGTAATCAGAATCATAATATCACTCACAAAATAAAATCAGAAGAAAAATTTAAGAATAATTTAAATTTAAATTTTTTAAAATATTATCATGTTGGTGGTGCTAATAAAAATCTACCAATACTACAATCAATGATTATAGGACATATTATAGAACACTTTGGTGAAGAATATGTTATGAGTGTTCATAACTTCTTTAAGAACGTAATTTATAAAGACCAAGGTATTCCTAATCAGATAATTGAAGGTGAGTACATATATGAACACATGACTGGTAATAAATTATTTACAAATCAAAATAAATCCGTTATTATTTAAGAAAGTATATCAAAAAGTTTTAATATACTATACTTATATAAAAGAAGATTAGTATGGAAAATAAAAACGAAAAGATATTTCCCAACTTTGACCCAACTCAAGATTTATCTCAAGCTGGAAAACAAAGGAGGATGAAGAGAGGATTGGGTTCTAAACCTCTGATGGAATCTGAAATAAAAGAAGTACAAACAAAAGCTCGTTCTGCCATGGAAGCTGCAAGATTACTTGGAGTATCTTACAACACTTACAAAAAATACGCAAAAAAGTATGGTATCTTTGAGGATTTAAAAAATCCAGATGGAACTGGTATTAGAAAGGGATATAATCTTAAAAGAGGTAAATATTCACTTGATGATATTTTAAAAGGTAAATATCCTGAATATCCTGTTTGGAAATTGAAACAAAGATTACTCAACAATGGTTATATGTTGGAAAAATGTAATAATTGTGGCTATGAAGAAAAAAGAATTACTGATGGTAAAGTTCCATTAGTATTAGATTTTGAAGATGGTGATAGAAAAAACCATAAATACGAAAACCTCAGAATGTTATGTTTCAATTGTTCATTTTTAATTAATGGAAACTTATCTGGACCAAAAAAAGAATACGAATATTAGGATAATTCAAAAATTTGTTGTATATTTGTAACGTATGAGTTATATAATTGGAAAAGCATGTGATGGAGTATGTGATACAGTGTGTGTAGAAGTATGTCCTGTTGATTGTATTCATGGGCCTATTGATATTAGTGGTGGAGGTAGAGAAGTTGAAGGAATGAGTAAAGAAGAACTCAAAGGAAAACAACTTTATATTAATCCTGAAGAATGTATTGATTGTGGGGCGTGTTTACCCGAATGTCCTGTTCAAGCAATATTTGCAGATGAAGATGAAGCAATAGAAAAAGAAGGAAATGATGAATCTGTAAAAAAGAATTATGAATTTTTTAATCAAACATGGAAATGATAGATAAATCTATACTAATTATATCAACACCAAGAACGGGTTCTACATCATTACTTAATAGTTTTATAGATAAATTTAATATATTTGATGAACCATTAAATCCATTAAAGATTGATAAACTTACAACTTCTGCATTTTTCAATCTAATTCAAACTAAAACAAATATTGTTGTTAAAACTATGATTGACCACATTCCACACGATTATAGTTCAAAAGGAAAAGGAGCAACACTTGATGATATAATCGATTTTTATTTAGATATAATTAAAGAATTTGATGTAGTAGTGTTGTTAGATAGAACAGATGTAAATGCTCAAATAGAATCTAATAAAAGAGTATCTTTGGATTATCACGATAAAAATAATTTTAAATTCGATATTGAAAAAAGTTTAAAGTATCTTTTTTATCAAAAATATCTAATAAGAGAATTATCAGATAAGTTAAATATGAATTTAACCTTTTATGAAGAACTTTATTATGGTGATACAAAAAATACTTTAAAAAATAGTAGTATTGATTTAGATTGGGTAGATTTAACTAAATTTGATAATAGTAGAAAATATAGAGGAAACTTATATAGTCCACATACAAAAAAAGTTATATGATAAATAAAGGAATAGTTTTTGTAGGAGATTCCTACACATGGGGTCATGGGTTGTGGCAATATTATCCAAATGATAAATACTTCAAAGAAGATGGTATCACCGAAGCTTACTCTAATAATCCCGCATTAGAAGAATTTCATGAAGCTAATAGATGGCCAAGATTAGTAGCAAATAATTATAGTACTTTTGAAAGATGTAGAAGGTTTACTGCTGGTTCTGATTATGAAAGTTTATCAAGTTTATCTCAGTTTTTTGATGATGGTATAAGTGAATTTCAAGGACCAATGCATGATAATGGTTCTCCATTGAGATATCGTGATGTATCGTATGTGATATTTGGTACATCTTATATTGATAGATGTCCTTTTATTACACCGAGATTGGATTTACATTATCTTGAAGAAGTTACACCTGATTTAATGTTATCTTTTGGTTTTGATGATGTGAATGATTTTTTAAATTATCATAAAAGATATTATTTTTATAAAATAAAAACTAAATTAATGCATGTTGAAAAACAAGGTGTAAATACATTAATTTGGAATGTAACAAACACTTATAAAAAGTTATTTGAACAAGATGAATGGATGAGTAAAAGATTGATTAAGTTAAATTATAAGAACGATTCTGAAGATTACATTGAAGCTTTAATGAACAAATACGATGAGTTAGTATTGAGTAAAGATAAATATTTTCAGAAATTCCAAAAAAGAAATCCACCTGATGATGGTCATCCATCATTGATGGCTCAGAAAGTTATAGCAAATTCTGTTATAAATGCAATGGAAAACAGAAATTCAGAGGGTTGGTAAAAAAAAAATGAAAAAAAATTAGGAAATTTAATAAATTTTTCGTATATTTGTAAACAAATACATATATATTAATATAAACAAATAAATTATGAGCAAATTTTTCGAAGTTACAGTAGAAGTGGTTGTTGCCACACTTAAAAATGGTAAAGACAAAAAAGCAAAAGAAATCTACTTAGTAGATGCACAATCAGTAACAGAAGCTGAATCAAGAGTTGTAAAAGATTTTGAAGATAGTGGAGTACAGATTGACTACAAAGTGAGTGGTGCAAAAGAAAGTAGAGTATTAAGGGTAATTGAGTAATGAGTAAAGAACCTCAAATACAAGAGAACGAAGTAAAAACAAAAGTAGCAAAAAGAGTACCACCTGGTGATAGGTGGGCTCCTCTTTCTAATACAACTGTTATATTAGATTCTTTAACCGATGTTCTTGAATTTATTTATCAAGATACAGGTCAGACACAATTTTATATGGATGCTAGAGAAGGATTCGTTTACATTGTGGATACCGAAGAAATAATAATAGAACCAGAACCAGAAAAAAGATGGAGTTTATACGGTGAAGAATAAATTAAAACAATTTTTTAGAAGTACTTTTCTAAGTGTAATGTTTTTGATAGGAAGTAATTTTCCAAGTTCGGGTATCATCAAAGAATGTGAATCAGATTATGATGACCACGATGATATTCAAATGTTTATCTAAAAACACTATACTTATATAAGTGAGAATATCACAAACGCAAATTAATAATAAAAAAGGTAAATTATGCAAACAATTCTAATCATTATTGGACTTTTAGCAATCGCTGCAGGAGTTGGATATGTATTAATTAAAAAGGGAAAAATCAAAGATTCTGATGGTGATTTTATTCCAGATGTAGTTGAAGATAAAGTAGACGAAGTCAAAGGTAAAGTTCAGAAAAAAGTAAAGGCAGTTAAAACAAGAGTTAAAAATGTCAAAGATGAAATCGAAGATGTAGTAGACGAACTTGAAGATGTTTTTCAGGCAATCAAAGGTAAAGTTACTAAATCAAAACTTAACTCTCTTACTAAACAACAATTAGTAGATGCTGCAAAAAAAGACCATGGTACTGATTTAGATATTTCAGTAAAAAAATCAACATTGGTTAATAAGGTTTATTCACTTTATAATAAGAAATAAAAGGAGTACCATTAATGAGTATTAAATCATTACTTACCGAAACAATAGTTCTTGACTCAATGTATGATGTTGAAGAACAACTATTGAACATAAAAGAAACGATTTTAGAACAAATGATTATCGAGGGTGTTGATGACCCTGGTATTCTCAAATGTGTTTTCATGGCAGGTGGACCTGGTTCAGGTAAATCATTCACCGCCATGGAAATTTTCGGTATTGATAAGAAACTCAAATCATCATTCTCATCATTTGGATTAAAATCAGTTAATTCAGATTCAGCATTTGAGGCTGGGTTGAGGAAGAATGGTATAGACCCAAAAGATTTGGCAAGAATCGAAAAAGAAGAACCAGAACTATGGGATACATTAACAGGTAAAGGAAAGAACTCAGTTCGTTCTAAAGCAAAACAACTTACTAAGAAACAGAAATCATTTTATGAAGCTGGTAGATTAGGAATGATAATCGATGGTACTGGTCATGATTATAGTAAGATTCAGAAAAATAAGAAACACGCAGAATCATTAGGTTATGATACTTACATGGTATTTGTTAATACTTCACTCGAAGTTGCAAAAGAAAGAAACTTAAAAAGAGATAGAGTTTTACCTGATGATTTGTTAGAGAAATCTTGGAAAGATGTTCAAAACAATTTAGGTAAGTTCCAAAACTTATTCGGTGGTAACTTTAGAATTGTAGATAATACAGTTTACAAACCAATTTCTAAACCAATACAAAAGGCTGTAAACGCTTTTATAAGAAAACCTTTATATAATATCATAGGTAAAAAGTGGATTTCAACTGCAAGAGCACTAAAAAACAACAATCTCATAAAGAAATAAATGTCATTCAACCTATCAAGTCAATTCAGGTCTGCTAAAAAGAAAAGACCTGGTGTGCATGCAAAGAGTAAGCATTCGAACTCTAAAAACTCTGTAAATTACAAGAAGGCGTACAGAGGCCAAGGAAGATAAAAATTCACTATATATGTACAGATATCGTAAATTAGTTGATTCTAAAGAACGAATTTTAAAACCAAGTTTATATAACTTTGGTGCATCAAAAATATTTGTAATATCTGATAAAAATAATTTAGAACGAAGAAACGCTTTTGATAAAGCTTGGTCTTGTTTTTCAGATTTTGATTATGAATACGTTGATGCAATAATGGGTACAGAGTTATCTGTTTCTAAACAACTTGAAACTAATAAACTCGATACACATTTTTTGTGTCCAAATGGTTGTTTAAGTAGAAATATTCTTGGAGTTTATCAATCACATTATAAAATATGGGAAATGATAAAGGAAGATGGTACTATTGAAGATTCACTTGTTTTAATTTTAGAAGATGATGTGAGACCAAGTAATTATTTTTTATCTGAAGCATTTCAAAGTGGAGAATTCTTAAATATAATAAATTGGTTATACAAACACAGACCACATGGATTTTATTGGGGTAGAAGTCGAGAAAGAATAACTGGTACAATATTTAATGATTATATTAATGTACCCGAATTATCACTTGATTATGGAGCACACTCTTATATGTTAAACTCTAATATAGTAGATTATTTATTAGATAAGGGTAAAAGTCAAAATATGGCAGCTGATGTATTTGTTGATTATTGGTTTTCTAACGAGATAGGTGATATCTATTCACCATACTATTCTTTTTTAAGACAAGAATCTCACATATTAGGACAACAATGGTTTCCACCTGGTCATGAACATTTTATTTATGGAAGTACTACACAACCAGAATGGAATAGAGAAAATATTGAAGAGAGAGACCATCAAGGTGAGTATGAAAATTGTACTGCAGAAATGAAACAATTCATTAATGGTTTTAAAAAATTTAATAATGATTTTGGACCAACAGAATGGACAGAATTTGAATTTAAAGATTTGGATGATTTTCCAAAACAACCTAATTTTTTATAATTTTTTCTGTTTTCTCAGAAAGTTTATATTTAATCACATACAATAAAGTAAAAAACTACAAAATTATATTAGATTACATATAATGGGAAACTTAACGGAAGAAATAGGTAGAATACTAAATTTATTAGAAGATGCTGTTGAAGAACAAGATTGGTCTCTTGTTCAAAAAATGATAGAAGATTTGGATGAGGTTTATTCCAATTTAGAAAGACAGGAAACTGGATTTGGATACGATTCTGATGAATAAATAAAAAGATATGATTATACCAATTGATGTAAAACCACCAAAACGAGTAGAAAAAATTTGGGGGTATGAACTATGGATTCACAATGATGAAGAATATTGTGGAAAATTATTAGTTTTTGAAAAGAAGATGGCAAACTTCTCAATGCACTACCATCTCAAAAAGAAAGAAACCTGGTACATACAACAAGGTTCTTTTCAGTTCAATTGGATTGATGTTGAAGATGGACAACATGATAGCAGGATTCTAAAGGAGGGAGATTCGGTTCTTATAGAAAGAGGTCAACCACATCAATTAATATCCTTAGAAGAGAACTCAATCGTTTTTGAGGTATCTACACAACACTTTGATGAAGATTCGTATAGAATATATAGAAACACACCTGATGATTTATTGTAATGACAAAATTTAGAAAAACATTCCCACAGAGCTACAACAACAAAGCTATGATTCAATCCATGGAAGAACAAGGATGGAAACTTAAAGAAGTTGTTAAAGGACAACCCATAATGGAAATGCTTATCCCCAAAAAAGGTTAAAAATAATCCACTTTTTGCTTGGATTTCTCATTTATTTTTCGTATATTTACTATGTAAATAAGAAAGATATGATAAAACAAAAACCACAAACAAACGGAATCGAAATTGATTTAACAGGTCCTCAAGGAAATGCATATTTTCTAATGGGAATGGTTAAAAGACTATCTAATCAACTTGATTTGGATGGTAATAAAATACTCAAAGATATGATGAGTGGAGATTATGAAAACCTTATACAGGTCTTTGATAAAAACTTCGGTTCAGTAGTAACTTTGTATAGATAAAAAATAAATGAAAAAAAGCTTGACTGGTATTACTTTTTTTTGTATATTAGTCCTGTAAAATTGATTAAACCTTAAAATTATGAGTAAATACAACAATTCTTCCTTTTGGTATGATGATTTCGATACAGATGATATCATCATTGACCAATTATCCGATAAAGAAAAAAAATCCTTAGATTTATATAAGTTAGCATCTTCCAAGAGGGCGATATCTAACTTTGTTAACATCGTAACTAATGAATCAATACCAGTTCAATTCAAAGAACGAGGTGATTCTTATACTGATGGTAAATCAGTTGTTATTGGTAGTAGGATTACAGAACCAAAAGATTTTGATGTGGCAGTTGGACTGGCACTTCACGAGGGTTCTCACATCAAACTTTCTGATTTCAAAATGTTACATGATTTATACAATTTGATTCCAACTCATCTTACTGAGGGGGCTATCAAAAAAGGTATTTACAATTCACAAGAAAT
>Ga0181407_1000569_pt1 | contig 12481 bp, 12 predicted proteins | sample 30SPOviralmetaG_FD_130136 | JGI IMG/M metagenome (GOLD analysis project Ga0181407, IMG submission 130136) | Marine viral communities from the oligotrophic San Pedro Time Series (SPOT) site, San Pedro Channel, CA, USA - 30 SPOT_SRF_2012-01-26 | ecosystem: Environmental > Aquatic > Marine > Strait...
CTGCACACGGCTCTAGTCAAGACTGTGATGAGTATGTGTTCGTTCGCGTATTGCACAATATGAAACGTGCTTGGATACTTGGTAGTATACCTAAGTCTGAGTTCTACGAGAAAGCGACTCGCTATAAGCGGGGGGATGTTGACCCATCAAACAACTACACGTTCCGTGCTGACTGTTACAACATACCAATCAGTAAGCTAAAGGACGTAGCATGAAACCGAAAGCAAAAACTCAGATAGATGATCTGTTTTCTCTCCGTATGGGTATGACCCGATCAGGTGATATTAAGATGGAAATGGATTACGTAAATGCAGAAGTATTTACACAGACTATGAATGAACAAGCCCCTGACTTTACAGACGCATGGAAGGTTGCATCCCTTTTACGTTATCTAAAAACAAAGGGTGAAGAGATAATGGAGAGATCAAATGGTTACGTCACGTGACGAAAACAAACAACGAGAGGCAGCTAGGAACGATCCTAGACAACTGGCTTTCCCTTTTTTGGAGGCAGACCCCGATGAAAGAAACTGGTACTACGACGGCGACGGTACAAAAAGATACAAAGAAAACGGATACGAGGTTTACCAACAAAGTAACCCCGTATCGTGATGTATCTTGGTACATCAAATGGATTGGTACAATATTTATTCTGGCAGCAATCTCTGTCAGAGCGTCCATGTGGAGCTCCGAGCTTGACCTCATATTCTCTTTGGTAGGGGCTATACTATGGCTTATTGTTGGGCTGATGTGGCACGACAGAGCTATCATTGTAATCAATGCAGTGGCAACAGTTTTGTTGTCAGTCGGTCTAATCAACACACTAACTGAAATGGCAGGAATGTAAACATGAGTGAATCATCAAAAGTAATAATTGACGATAAAGAATTTAATTTAGATAACTTTACAGACGAGCAAAAGTACTTTGTTTCGCAACTCTCTGATATCCATACAAAGAGAAATCAATTGGATTTTCAAATAGCACAACTGAACGCAGCACATCAGACGTTTACAACAATTCTCAAACAAAGCGTAGAGGAGCCCCAAAATGCTGGAAGCACTGATACTCAAACTTAAAGGCGAGATAGCTGTAGCGAAAGCAAACGTTGATGTCTACCTTAACAACGCTGCGGGTATCGGAGAGCACCCTGATATCGTGGAGGCTGTCGAGACACAGATAGAGAAGATAGCGTCTGCAGAAGAGAAGATAGAGACGATACAGAAGCACTTCGACTGGCTGTAAAGAGACAAAAAAATAACCCCGGCAAGATCAACCTGCCGGGGCTTTTGTGTAGAGGTCGGGTTAGCCCCGATCTTTTTTTTATGCTAGGTCGTTCTTGCCTTTACCATCAGCGGCAAAAGCAGGTACTTTCTTACCCTTTACTGTAGTCATAGGCAGACCACCACCAGCCATCATTTTAGGCTTCATGGTGTTGTTCATAGGCATGGGTGCTGACATTCCGGTGTTCATGCCGCCCATCATTTTCTTCTTGCGTTTCTTAGGCATACCGCCATACATCATCGGTTTCCGAGTGCTGCCGCCATACCTCATCCCTTTCGGGCCGTTTCCATAAGTCTTCATTGCATTGCTCCTTGCTGTTTTGCATTTATTATTTGTTCTCGTCTTTGTGATGGTTTAATTGGACGGGGTATATTGCCATCAATTTGAACGGGACTTTCTTGCTCTTGAAATAAAAAGTCTGCGCCACCTCGATATGTCACACCCGCTACCTCATATGCCTTTGATCCTACAAATTCAGATACTGATGTGTAATAGTCGCCGTCTGAATACAATGCATAATCTCTAGCAGTATATGTTAAAAAGGCTTTATACAAAGTGCTGCTTTGTTTTTGGGTGGGTGCTTTTCCACTTGTTAAAAGATCCATTAATATTTTACCTGCTTCTGGATTATCTAATAACGCTTTAAATGAGGCTTGTTTTGCTCTAACGCCAGCACTGGTAAGTAGTGATACTCCATAGAATGTGTATCCTACACGTCCTGACCAAACGGCAAAGAGACGACTTATCTCACTTACTTGGTTGAATGGCGAGGCTAAACCCCTTAACTTTACACCGTTTACAGAATCACCTATTTTTCTTGTATAGTTGCCCATGTAATTGCCTAGAGTTTCAAGATTCTCTGCTGCTACTGGTGATATTTCTCGTAAGTTATCTAGATAAAATCTGTCCTTTGATAGATCCATGAACTTTTGAAGTTTTTGTTTACTCTCTGCTGGATTTGCTACGTATAAAAGATTCTCAAAAACTATATTCTTATACTCTAATTCAACTTGTTTTGTAGCTTCTTCTACAGAAAGACCGTCTGCAACACGCATATCAATTGTTTTTTGTTTTATTCTTTTTAGCCCTTCCATACCATCTGGAGTTTCTAACATACTAGAAAAGACGGCCTCTGGCCTTTCTTTACCTAATGCAGCCCGAAAAGTTTGAAGGTTAGTTACAAGTGAAGAACGTGTATCCTTTGTTCTTTCTAAATCAGAAAGTTGATTGTCTAATTCAAGTTTTAAATCATCGACAACTCTTTTATCAAGTGCTGCTGCGCTTTTAAATTTTTGGCGACCTTTTCCTCTTCTAGGCGCAGTGGGCGGTGGAGCAGGTAGTACGGTGTCTTGAGCTAATAGTTCAAATCTAAAAGGCTCCCATAATTCTTCTTCAGTTATGAGAGGTTTGACAGACTCAACGCCGTTTTCGTCTACAGTTTTAACTCCTATTTTGCTTAACGTTTTGATGGTTGCTATTATAGAATCACCTTGATATAATGGATCAGATTTTATTTGAGGTGTGTCCCCTAAGAAACCTTCAATTTGAGTGATTCTTCCCTTTGACATATTTACGTTAAATATTTGACCCTTCTTTATTCGGTCACTAAATTCTTTTCCCCAACGACTGTTAAACATTGCGTTAAAAGCAAATTCTTTTATGCCGTCTTGCATCTCCTTAATTGCTTGTTTTCCCTCCTCAGATGACTCGTCTATAACAAACGATGTTATTTCACCAGCTTCATTTCTTACTGGTTTAGTTGCGTTAGGGTACAGTCTAGCATAGTCTGAGGTAATTCGGTCTGTCATAACTTGTTCCGTGTCAACTCCCGTCTTTTTTGCTTCTTTTATCGCATTATTAATTATATCCGGTACAAAAGTTGTTGCCATAATGTCGTCTTCTGTAATTTTTGCTGACAACACTTTGTGGGTGGGAACTTTTTTATTGTGGTATCTAGCTAAAAATACTGAATATTCTTCGTCTGCTTCGTTCAAAGCGTTACGATATTCTGGAGTTACATCTGTTGGATTAGAACTATAAAAATCTCTTCTAAATCCTGCATTTGGATCTATGATTGGGTTATTATCAGCATCTAACACAGGCAGACCTTCTGCATCAACTTCGTAACCTTTCATAATACCGTTCTTAATGGTATTACGTATCCTCATCAAGGCGATACCTGCTGGTGTTTTCGGGTCTACAGATTTTCCTAAAAACCCTACTACCTCTCTTAAAGCTGCTGCAGACACTCCAGTCCTCATAACTTCAGGGCCAACATCAAATCCTATCTCCCGTGAAAAACTTTCGTTTTTAAAGACAGCATCAAAGAATAAATATAACTCTGATGGAGTGCTGGGAGGTCCATCAAACATGTTTCGTACATCAACCGGAATATCTACCCTTTCGTATATTGAATCTGCTAGTTCTTTTGCACTGCCTTGAATTTCATTGAAATCCATATCCTCTATATTTTTACCAGAGAATTGAGAAAGGGCTTTAGAAAAAAATGGGGACTCTTTAAAAAATTCTAATGCTATCTTATTTACTAAAATTCTACGAGCAGGTGCTCCTTTTATTTTTCCTACATTTGTAGTACGAGCCGCTAGATCTGCGTTTACTTCAATGCCAAAATTAATATCAGCTAAATTCTCGTCCAACGCTTTTAACCCTGTGTCTCCATTTAAAAGGGCAATTAACACGCCCGCATCGGCTCTTGCGTTTTCTCCTAAACTTTCTACTTTTCTAAACTTAGCATCAATCTGAGCTCTATTAGCCTGATATCTCTTTTGAGCATTTTCTACTTGTTGTATAGAGGCTTGTGATGATTCTCCTATGTTACTAAAATTTTCTACAGCCTCTTTTCTAATCTTGTCAGCGTTAGTTAGGACTTTGGAAAACTCTGCTTCAAACGCATCGAAATCTTCAATAATACCGTCGTCTCCTACATACTTGGCAACAATTCGTTTATACTCAGATGATATAAAATCTTCTGGAAACATGTCGCTAACATCCATTAAATCCCCGTTAGCATCATATACCGGATTACCTGACAGAACCATCTCTTCATACTGTTTTGTTAAAGAAGTGTGGGCTCGTACAGCTTCGTTATACTGTCTGTCCACTAGTCTTTGTTCCTCTCGTACAGTTTTGTTCAAGTTACTAACAAAGTCTTTAGTCTCAGGTGTGAGACCATCAAGTGGTAGCGTGTCAAATTTATTTAATGTATCTGATATTTGTTGGCTTACTGTGGCTGCTGCTGTTTCAACAGTTAACATTTCGTCAGCAGAAATTTTTCTTGATGTTAAATTTTGAGTGTTAACAACAGTAGCAAGCTCTTCTGCATATGCCCTTAATACTCCAAGCTGTGTAACATTAGCTAGAAGTGTTAATATTTCATTTTCAGCAAACGCTTTTTCACCATTCGGCAAAGTAATTTCCGACAAAGACTCTGTCATTTGTTTGTAAGATTTAGCTTGTTCAATTAACATTTTTTTAAACACAGGACTTGCGTTGTCCAATAAAAGGTCCGAAACTTGTCTTTCCAAAGATCCAGCCGAGAACCTTTTAAAATAATCGTCAACATCTTGATCTGGATCTAGCTCTCCCAGTCCTTTTAAGATATTTACATACACAGTTCTCAAACCGGGTATTTTTACGGACAGATCTCCCGCTGTTCCAAATAACAATCTTCCGCTGATAGCTTTCCCTGTTTTCTTTACGAGAGGAGCATAAAGTGTGAAGGACATTAAAGCTCCTCCGAACTCACCCAAACCTCTATAGCTTTCTCCAAACTTGCTTGAAAGAATTTCCCCGGTTACTGCAGCCCCGTATGCAAAACCAAACTCTAATTTTGTTTCGTCAAATAGAGTTGAAGGAAATTCCCTATCTTTAAATGCGTTGATTAAATTTTTTCTTCCTAAATTTGCTACTTTAACAGATTGCTTTGAGTACTCTATCGCACCCTTAACTGAATGCGGGTTTATTTTTGATAGCACCTTTAAAGCATCATCATACTCTTTACTAACTTTGTCCGCTGCTTCTAGAGCTAACCCCTGTAAACTTCCTGTGTCTCCTCTTAATTCCGCCGCTAGTCTTAATCTTTTTTGCATCCCCTCTATTCGTGTGTTTCTAATAAACTGAAATTTATTAATTCCTGTGACACTTATTGCTTCTTCTGCAAACTGTCTTTCTAGTGTTGCAGTTGTAAACCCGCTTTTTTTTGCTTTGTTCACTGCCTCTTCAAAAGTAGATGAGTCAAATTTTTTAGTTAACCATCTTTGAAATTTAGGAGCTGTAGACAAAACACCGCGACCAACGCTAAATGCTCCAAAAGTAGCAGTGTAAGGAAGAGCTTCTATGGCAAAGTTAATACCCCCCTCAAATATATCTGCATTTGTTCTTATGAACACTTCAGCTTCAGCCTGTGTAATCCCAAGACCTGCAGCTACTTGTTCAGAGTAGTAAGAAAAATACCTAGAGTCTAGTTTATCTCCTGTAGCGTTAACCTTGTCAGGTTCCTGCACCAGTATGTTGTTAAGGATGTGACTAGCTACTGCACTTCCGTACGCTACCACCTCTGGTTTTTCAAAATCAGGACGTTCTCCCTCCATCCTGTTAATTCTTTCTTTTCCTAAACGATACTCTCTACGCTCTCTAGCAGACGCACGATCTTGTCGAGCAGGACCAAACACATATTTAAAATCACCAGTTGAAAGGGCTAACATGTTGTTGTACACACCCTTACCAAAATCTTCTAGACTTTCTCCGCGCCTTTGAGATAAGACAATACCTCTATCTGCAGCGTTCAGAATGTTATTTTGAACTATGGGGTTGATACCCAACGAAGTCATCCTGCGAGATTCTTTCAGTCTTTTGTTTTCGTCTTTGCTAAATAGACTTCCTACTAATTTATCAAAAAATGTTTGCGGCTCAGATGTAACTACTCCAAAGTCTCCTATGCTCTGACCTGTAAGTTCAGCGTTCTCATACCATTTGTCTAAATATGTTATGGCAACATTTACCTTTTCTCCATCTAAATTTAAAAACATTGTGTTTTCAAGTTTAGAATCAAGGGGCACTATGTGTCCTACTATCAAAGAACCTCTTTGCACCATTTTATGAAGCCTAAAATCGTCATCCGGTTGTACTTTTAAAGGTTTTGAACCTTTAATGTTTTGCAACCCATTCACTACTGAGTCAGGGTACTCGTTCCCTTGTGCGTCTGATGACACCCATACTATATCGGCATCCATAATTGCTTCAATCTCTTTAGCAGCCTGTTCTGCATCTCCTGTGTAGTAAGCATTAATATAGACTTGGTCTTGTGGATCTGAGGGCTTTGCTTCAATTGCTTTATTCCAATTGCCTATCTGCCTGTTGCGTAGAGCTTTATCTGAAGAGGTTGTAGTTTGTACTATTGAAGAGAGAGGTACACCCGCTTGGAATATTGGAGTAGAAACTACAGTTTCCTCTGTTGCTTCAGTCCTATCTATAATTTCCTGTACTTTACTATCTAATGTAGATTTAGATTCAATCGGCACTGGGTCTGAAGTAACTTGTTCTTGAGCAACTTGATTTTGTGCCTGTTGTTCAGGTAACTTCGTCAAAACTTCTTCAACAGCAGCAACGTCTAATCTGGAACTAGGTTCAAAGTCTTCATCTTTGGTAGGTGCAACGGGTGCGGTATCATCAACTGCAGCAACATCAAATTCCTGTCCACTTTCAGGTTTTTTAGGTTGTGGGCGCGGAAGCGGCACAGGTACTGGGGTTGGCATTAATTTAACGCTAAAACCACTGTCAGCTAATTTTTGCACCATTTCATCTAGAGGAATTTTGAATTTAGCTGCAGTATCTCTCAAATCTTCTGCCGTAAGACCTCCGCCTTTACCCGCAACGATACTCGGAGTATCACCCTGTGTATTTTGCACAGACACTAATTGTGAATTAGGTGTTTCTAAATTTATGGTCTCTTCAGATAAACTCATTATAGGGTTCCCTCTACAGTCATTATTTCTTCAGCCCCTGTATCAAAACCTTCTTGCTTTTTAAAATCAGGATCGTGTTCAGACATTTTGTTAATAGCCGCTATTGTCTCTTCTTGGTACATCGCAGCAATTTGCTCTTTTGTTAAGTTATCACTGTTTAAGATTTTATCACCTATACGTAACATGCTCTCACCACTGAAGGCTATTTTTAATGCTTCTGCTGCTTGCATCTCTTCCATGCTACCAGTAAGAAGTTTTTCTTTATATTCCATTTCTTTTTGAGCACTACGCATCATATACCGTAAAACCGTAGGAGCAGTTTTAGAGTTAGCCAACAAACCTTCAAGACCTTGAGCGATACCTGATATTCTAACATCAGTATCTGAAAGACGTGAATTGCCTGTCGAACTTTCTAAACTTTTAGCAAATGTATAGGCCAGTTTCTTTCTTAACAGAACTGCTAGTTGTGCCCTTGATGCGCGGATGACAGCACGTTGCGCTTCGGTTTCGGTTGAACCTTGAGAAATTTCTTTTTGTAACATAGAAATTTTGTCGTCTACACCAAAAAGGTAATGATTACGATCAGTAATATTTTCTCCGTAGGCAGAGGAGGTGGTTCCTAGTATTTGGTTAAGTTCTTCTCCAAATGTTTGGAATCTTAGTATGGCCTGATCTAAAACGCCAAGAGGCCCAAGAATTGCTGGTCCACTCGCCGGATCTCCTTCTTTTACAGGGTTTGTTACTAGTGCAAGCAAATCCCGAGAAGTAGTGTACAATTCACCAGCACCGTTGTAACTTTTTTGTAGTTCAGCCCTGTTTTCGTACCCTATGTTTTTTAAAAATATAGGAACTGAATTGGTAATAGTGGTATCAATAGCATTTGGTCCCTGACCCTTTTTCTTTAGTCTATCATAATAAACATTATCGAGGCTCATGTACCCCAATCTAAAAACATCAATTGCTGCTCCAAATGATTCAGTCCCGTAATATACAGGAGCCATAGCAACTGCGAGTTGTTCTCCGCCGTAAATTACTCCAGTTCCAGACACACGTATTACTTCATTGTTTTTTAATCTTTGTAAATCAGAAAACGTATTAACAAAAACTTGTTCAGGAACACCAAAATCTTCTTTAATTAGTTGACTCGCTTTAAATATAGACGCATATCTTTGCGTGTTTCTACTTGGATCACCCGAATAATTATTTGATACATCAAGCATGACTTGATTATGCTGCGGGTCTATACTGACTGGAGTTACTTTAACACCTTGTCTATTTTGATAGTGAAAACCATATGTGCTACCAGATAATGTTTGAGTGTCCTCATTTTCCGAAAACTGTGTGACATCAACACCAGCGTTGCCTAAAAGTTCAATCTCCCCTTTTGATAAATTTCCGGTCTTTATAGCACTTAAAAGTTTGCTTACTTTTGGATCTTCTGGGACATAATCAAAAAATTGTGCCGAAAAACTATCTTGATTGGATGCTTGTGTGAGTGCGTCTCTTATCATCAGCCTATCTCTAGGATCCTTATAATCCCAGTAGCCTATTGCTTCAACTATAGGTTGAAAATTTAAATCTTTACCCATCTCACCTTTTTCTCTAAAATCTTTCATTAGTGTAGAAAACTCTCCGGCAAGCGTATTTTTTGTTTTTTCGTAGAGGGGTCCGGTGGGATCTAAAGAACTTACAAAAGATTTACCGTCCGGCATTTTTAGTCCGAATAAGTTAGCCATGCTTTGTTGAGGATTTGCTCCCCTTGATACTACATTTGGAAGAACAAAGTTTTTTCCCGTACCGTAAAGTCTATTTTCAGATCCTACTGGAAGTAAACCAAATCTTATTTGTTCGGATACAGGTAAAGCAAGCAAGTTGTCTGTACTTTGTAGTTGAACTTTCTCTAGAGCTCTACCCTCCTGCCTCTTTATTTCAAGTTTAACTTCTTGTTTTTCTGTGGTGTCAACTTGTTCAGAATAACGCTCAGTAGCACCTGTTATAGCCCCTAATAAAATAGCCATAGACATTATATAGTCTCCCCATCACGTGCTATAAAACCCTCTGTTGAAACAGGTTTAGCGGTATTATTAGCTTTAATTTCTTCTGTACGCTTCAAGATTTGATCTTCTTTAATTTTTAATTGTTCCTGCTCGTCTTCATCCCTTTTCATCTGTACAACTCTAGCAAGTTTTGGATTTCTTTCTTCCATCAAGCTCATAATAGTGCTTTCAAATTCAATTTCATCAAGTTCTTCTTGGTAGACTGGTTGAGGTGTAAGGCGGAACGAACCCATAAAATTATTTTCAAGTGCCATGTCTGTTAGCATCAAACCCACTGCAGGTTTTATTAATTCAGCTACATCAGGGTTAAATTTATTTTCGGCATATCCTGCTCTTACGATAGTCTCAGCAAGAGTTGATACAGGTATTCCTGCATAGATGTATGCTTTCATAGTATTTCTGTTTTTTTCAATATCTAAATTGTTAATAATACTTTGAAGAGCATCTTCTGGATCCGTATACTTTTGAGGAACAGCCTTTTTATCTTGTGTCATCCAATATCCGACAGGAGCACGGCTCATCATTGTTTTTCTGTAGGGTGAGTCATCTAATGCCATTGCTGTTATCCTATGCCTTAGTAATTTTTTGTCGTTTAACTATGTTTTTGTAACTTGGACGCGGTCTAGGTTTACCGGGAGATGTCTCTATATTTCCGGTGCTTGCTACCCCCATACGAGGTCCGCCGCCAGTCGTCATGCCTATTCCTCGAAGGGGTGCTACTGAAAGGTTGGTAGATTGACCAACTCTGTTTGCTGCGTCTTGAACAGCCTGTAGATCAAAACCCAACGCTTTAGATCTTGCTGCTTGGCTTAGTGCTTGAGTCTGTGTTGAACCAGATAAATTAACCCTTTTAGATTTTGAAGAGGGCACTACAAAACCGGACTGATCATTACTTAAAAGCCTATCTAGTTTTTCGTCTACAGTTGTAGGGTCATCAGGTGTCCCAAAATTATCTTTTAACACTTCAATAAAAGATTTTGCCATCTTAAATTTCCTTATAGTATATCTACAATAAATTTACCTATTCCAGCTGCCGCTGTAAACATCATCTCGTCATCATACAAATCTGTATTAGCATCTATTTCCATAGCAGCAATAGTAAGTTGATGATATCTCTCTAGTTCATTTTCAGCAGTTTGCATTGCCCACTGTGCTGTGTCACGGTACTCATTCCACAAATTATTTTGAGCTTGCGCAGTCATGTTAAACAAGTTCTGTGCATTAATTCGTGCAGCCTCATTAGCAGCTTGAGTGTCGAGAGTATTTTGCTGTCTACGCCATTGTGCATTTGATTGGTCTATTTGTGATTGCATGCTCGCATTAAACTGCTGACGTTGATTCTCTAGATTAGCAACAAATTGATTCATCGCATTTGCTTCGTTAACATTGAATTGTTCTTGAGCCATTATGCGATTAGCGTTCGCAGTTTCTATAGACACATTAAGCTGGTCATAGAATTGGTCTACTTGTGTTTGAGACTCTGCGTTAAAATTACGTTCTGCGTTTATCGCCGCTTGATCTGTGAGCATTTTTTGTAACTCACCTTGATACGAAATCTCTGCTACTCGTTGTTGATTTGTTAAATTTTGTGTGTCTATTGCTAGGAATGATTTTGCGTTGTTAACCGCTGCGGTCATACGAGCATCAAGATTAGCTTTATCCATAGCAGCAAACACAGTAGCATTTTGCAGTGCTGCCTGTTGTTGATTGTTGAGGTTGGTTAATTGCATCGCTCCATAACGATCAGCATCAGCCTTCGCAATAGGAATACCTGCTTCCATGATGGATTGGGTAATGGCTGCAGTTGCCATAGAAGATGCACCGAGTCCTCTTGCTTGCATTTGAGCAGTAACAGCCCGGACAGCTGGACTGGCCCATGCTGGAGGATCTTTACCATCTTCAAAAGATTTGAACAGCTCACCTATCTGATATTTTACTGTAGAACGTTCGTCAACCTCTCCTATTGCAGCTTGTGCAATTGAACCCTCAGACACTGCACCTTGAATGTCGCCAATAACCGATTCAGCAGAAAGTTTACCCTCCGCTGCTTTAGCTTCAGGTGTTCCCGGAGCAACGTACGCTTCGTATGTCGCTGCGGCTTTTTTTACAGGAGGGGGAACTTGAGGGGCTTCAACGGTCTGAGCAGTATCAACGGTTTGTTTTTCAAGGGGAGTTGGTGCAGTCTGTAATGTTCCCTCAGATGAAATTTGTTCAGGAGTAATTACTGTTCCTTCAGGAGCTTGGGCTGATTCGCCCATACCTGCTTGTGTTTTCATCTGCTCTTTAATAGCAGACTTAGCTCCTAATCCGGTAAGTGGGATGTTTGTTTCACTCATATTACAGTGCCTTAATGATTATAGCTATGATGATAACTATTAGAATGATAGAACCTATGACAATAGATCCGATCTTTATCAATTCCATAGTTTCTTCACGTTCCTTCTGTTGTTTTCGTTTAGCTTCCGCTATCTGTTCTTTCTCTTCCTGTATCCGCTTGGCACGTTCGTTGACTATTTGTCTCCAAGTGCCATAACCAAAACGGTTATCGATCATGATAGAGATTTCTTCTAGCTGCTCTTGTGCTAGTTTTGCGTCAATGACGGCGTGGGCTGCGTCTCTAGACTGCCCTAACAGAGATTTGTCACCGAACCTTTGTTTTTGAACCTGCTTCTCTCCTTGAAACAGTCCGTCAATGGCCCCTGCGATATCTCGTATGTCGTTAGCAGTATTAATGTTAGACTTAATAAAGTCCACCGACTTTTGAACTAACGCAATCCCGGCTAGTCCAGTTGATATCGGGTCCATTGTTTCCTCCTTCTAGGTCCGACTCCATGTGTGTTGGGCTAAGTCTGTGTCTAGCCTCCAAATACTATGTTGAGTAGCAACATGATGATTGCTCCTGCGCTACCAAGAATGACCATCTCAAGTCGCTTAATGCGATTGATGGTTTCCTGCCATCGCTCCGCACAAATGGCCTCGTGCGTGTCAATTTGTGTTTTGACTTCTGTTACTGTTGGTTTAGCCATCTTAACACGCCATTAGTACGCATGGCACAAGATACGAACCATCGTCATAAGTATGCGAAACATTTGCTGATGTTACTTTTGCAATCGTTTTACTACGAACAATATCATCATCTTGTGGCTTGGCTGTGCCATC
>Ga0181407_1000571_pt1 | contig 12469 bp, 19 predicted proteins | sample 30SPOviralmetaG_FD_130136 | JGI IMG/M metagenome (GOLD analysis project Ga0181407, IMG submission 130136) | Marine viral communities from the oligotrophic San Pedro Time Series (SPOT) site, San Pedro Channel, CA, USA - 30 SPOT_SRF_2012-01-26 | ecosystem: Environmental > Aquatic > Marine > Strait...
CCTAGAGCGCCAGTAACAAGCGTAACATCTGTTTCTACATTCAATGACTCAGATACAGAAACAACAATGGCGGCAAGCAGATACTATGTTGATAATGTAAGAGAACCCGCAAGGATTGTACTAAGACAGGGTGAAACATTCCCATCAGCACTAAGAGTAGCAAATGCAATCAAGGTAGTTTATGTGGCGGGGTACACATCAGCATACGCAATACCAGAGCCTATCAAGATGGGTATGCTACAGCACATTGCTTATATGTATGAGCATCGTGGCGATATGTATGAAGCAAAAGCACCATTACCGCCCGCAATCAAAACAATGTATTCACCGTATGTGGTTCATAGCGGTTTAGGTTCTTCACAATTCCTTGCATTAGGTTAATCCATGAACTCTATCGGCAAAATGCGATACAGAGTCAAAATAGAATCTGCGACAGATACTACAGATGCGGGTGGTGGTAGAGCCAGAGTTTACAATACACTAGCTACCGTATACGCGAATATAAAGCCGATTTCGGGTACGGAAACCTTTAGACAGGGCAAAGTATCAAGTGATACCACACATGAGGTTACACTGCGATATAGGAGCGATTTAAGCACTAAATATCGTATTTGTTATGGTACTAGGGTCTTTTCTATAAAAAGTATTCTAAATATTGATGAAAGGGATAGATTTTTAAAACTATCATGCAAGGAAGGAGTCGCAGAATGAGTTTTAAGAATCTACCCGAAGTAAAGCGTAAAATTGCAAAAAGATTACAAAAAGATGCGCCACGCAATCTGAAGAAGGCTATGACAAAAAGCGCCTTACTTGTTAGAGGTGAAGCAGTCAGTAGTATATTAAGTGGTAACAAATCAGGTGTTACTTACAGAAAATACAATCCAAACAGAACACACACAGCATCAGCTAAAGGACAAGCGCCCGCATCAGATACAGGAACACTTGCAAGCGGTATAAGCCACGAAGTCGTAATGGAAGGCAGAAATGTAGTAGGCAAGATAACCGCATTTGCATCAGATGGTGGTGGTGATAACTACGCAAAACATCTTGAGTTTGGCACGGTCAATATGGATGCAAGACCATTCATGCAACCCGCGCTCAATAAAAATGCTAGAAAAATACAAGCAATATTCAAAAGAGAAGGGATTATATAATGGCTCTAGGTTTATTTGCATTGCAATCAAGAATATACGCAACTCTTAACGGAGATAGTAACCTCACAAGCACGCTAGGCGCTTCAATATATGATGATGTGCCACAGGGTAGTGCATACCCATTTGTGTCTATAGGCGAAGAACAAAGCAACGAATACGGCACTATGGACTTAGATGGAATGGACACAGCGCTTACGATTCATGTTTGGTCAAGGTATGACGGCGCAAAGGAAACAAAAGATATATTGGACAGAATACACACTTTATTGCATGATAGTAGCCTAAGTGTTACTGGATTTAATCTAGTAAACCTTAGATTTGAGTTTAGCGATATAATGCGTGACCCAGATGGGGTAACTAGACATGGTGTCATACGATTCCGTGCAACAATATTAGGAACTTCATAATAGAGGACATAAAAAATGGCGGCACAAAAAGGTTCGGCGGTACTGATAAAACAAACAATCAGTGGCACGGCAACAACAATCGGGGGTCTGCGCTCATCTTCATTGACTATTAATGAAGAAACTGTAGATATAACTAACAAAGATTCAAGTGGCAACAGAGAATTACTTGCTGATGGCGGTATATTATCAATGTCAATATCAGGAAGCGGTGTATTCACTGACTCATCTGCTGAACAATCATTTCGTTCTGCGGCGGTTGGTGCGGCGGCATTCCAGACATTCTCATTCATAGTGCCAGATTTAGGTACATACTCAGGCACATTCCAAGTGACTAGCCTTGAATATGCGGGCGAGTATAACGGAGAAGTTACATATAACTTTGCATTAGAGTCATCTGGTGCTGTTTCATTCGCTTCTGCTTAATAAAAAGGTAGGTGATATATGGCTTGGAAAGAAGTTACAGTCAAAAAGGGCAATAAATCATATAACGCATTTATGCGTAGAGATGACCTTGAATTACCCAATAAGATAGGCAAGCCAGAAACAGTTAATGTTGACGGTAAGACCTTGAAAGTTAAAGACTTTTGGGTTGATGAAAGAGATGACATTATTAAAATTAAATTAGATGTTCCAATGGGAACGCCAACAATTAAAGATGGAGAGTCAAATGGCAAATCCGATGAAGGGTCAAATCAAGGTTAAACTAGGCGATAAAGAGTACAACGCCAGATTAACCATTGATGCAATAATGCAAATAGAAGATGCCGTAGGTTGCGGTATCATTAAACTCGCTACCAAAATGGCAGAAGCGGACATAAGAATGTCTGATGTCGTTACCGTTTTACTATTCGCTCTGCGGGGCGGTGGTAAAGACTTGCAAGAGAGTGATATTAAAAAGATTGTGCAGAATACAGGATTAGTAGAATCAACAACCGCCGTTGCTAACCTGATTGCTCAATCTTTGACTCAAGATTCTAAGCAAGAGGGAACAGGAAAAAAAAAGGGGTAAAAGTAGATGACAAGCTACCAATCAAAAGATACATGGAGATTTGTATGGGAATGATTGGTATGCAACCCTCTGAATTTTGGAACGCTTCACCAATAGAGGTACATTCAGCTATAGATGGTTTTGCTGAGTTTAACTCAAGTGCTGACGAACGAGCGCCATTAGATAAAGATGAACTTAAAAACCTTATGGAGTTACACCCTGACTAATGGCTACTAAAGTAGATGAACTTATTGTTGAGATAAAAGCCGAAACTAAAAGTTTGCGGAAAGGTCTTGATGGTGTAAATAAAAAGCTAAATACAGCAAATGCTCAAGCAAAAAAATCAGTAACCAGTTTTGCAAGTCTAGGAAAAGTATTTGCAACTATAGGTCTTGCTAAATTAGGCGGGCAAATAGTATCTACATCAAGAACATTCCAAGATTTAGAAGCAACACTAAGGGCTATCACAGGAAGCGGTGAATCTGCCGCTATGAGTATGGATTTAATTAGAAAGTTTACTATGGGTACTACTTTCCAATTAGAAAATGTATCTCAAGCATTTATTACAATGTTAAATGCGGGTATCACGCCAACATCAGAAACCATGAAAGACTTTGGTAATATAGCCGCCGCTTTCGGTAAAGATATAACGCAAATAGCACAAGCCGCATTCAACGCTACAACTGGTGAAATGGAAATGCTCAAACAGTTTGGTATAAAAGCCAAACAAGAGGGCGATAAAATTACCATGATATTTAGAGAGCAAGAAACAGTCATTGGTAAGAACTCAACAGAAATTGTCGGATTCCTTAGAAAGATAGCACAGGAAAATTTTGCTACGGCTCTTGAAGAAAGACTGAACACTGTATCAGGTGTTTTTTCTAATTTAGGGGATATGGTTGCAGAAACATTCACATCTATTGGTGAAGGTGGATTGAATGAAGTGTTAACAACAACTGGTAAATCTATTTTAGAGATGGCAGACGATTTCAAAAAAGCGGGTCATGTTATAGGTGTTCTTTTCAAAGGGGCATTTGATGTTTTAGGCTCTGCTGTCAAATTAGTAGTGGATAACATGAGGGTTTTATTGTTAGTTTTGGGTACTTATGCGGCTTTCAAAGCACCAGTAGTAGCGACATTACTATTTACAAAAGCGATACAAGGTTTAAATAAAGGAATGATAGCTTTAAGAGCAACTATGTTAGCTGTTTCAAGAAGCCCATTTTTTGCTGTGATAACTGCGGGCATCTTAGGTGCAGAGCTTCTCTTACCTGAGCTTTTAGATGAGTTAATAGAAAAGATAAAATCATTTGCAGAAGCGCTTGGAGAAAAATTGGGTCTTACAGAAGCAATGAAAGATTTGCTTGAAGAATTCAAAACAACGGAAAAAACCACAGAAGAACTAGATGCGGAAATGGTTGCACTTGCAGAACAAATGGCAAAAAATGCTAAAGCCGCAGAAAATTTAGCGGTTACATTTGGTGACGAATTGAAACAAGCGGTTATCTCAACATCTAACTCATTTACAAATGATTTTGTTAACGCATTGATGGATGGTCAAAACGCTCTCAATTCTTTTAGAGATTTTGCTAAAAATATGGTTTCACAAATAATTTCTATATTCTTACAAATGGCAGTGGTTAATAGAATATTAAACGCAGTATTTCAATTATCTGGGAATAGCAGATTGCCAGAGATTACATCATTCCCATCATTTGGTGGCGGTGGCGGTGGTGGTATTAATCCTGTCAACCCATTCAATCCAAATGTTCAGTCACCAACAGGTGCGCCCATGACGTTTGGTGCGGGTGGTGGTTCTGTTCAACCTCGTAGACCAATGGTGGTGGGTGAGCGTGGCGCAGAAATTTTTGTACCTAATGTTGGTGGTAGATTAATGAATAACGCTGATTCAAGAGGTGTTGGTGGTGGTGGATTGGTTGTCAATCAACAGATTAGCTTCTCAACAGGCGTAGTTCCAACGGTAAGAGCAGAGGTATCTAAGATGTTGCCACAAATAGCTGATGTGACTAAGTTTGCAGTATTAGAAGCCGCGCAAAGGGGCGGGTCATTTAGAAAAGGATTACAGGGTGCTTAGATGTCAAAAGAAATAACAATGCCAACATCACCTAATTTTTTAAGTAGCACATTCACGCTAACAAGAGCTATAGGTCAAACAGTATCACCATTTACAGGTAAGCAACGTACTCAAGAATATGACATGGTTCTATGGTCAGCACAGGTAACGCTACCGCCCATGAAAAGAAGTGTTGCGGCTAATTGGCAGTCTTGGTTTGCTAGATTAAAAGGCTCAACTAACTATTTTAAATTTACAGACCCAGATGCACTAACAAATCAAGGCACTTATGATGAAGATGATTTGATTGCAACGCCTAGAGTCACAGATACCAGTACCGCTTTATCATTTGCAACTAGCACTATAACATCAGGTGATTCTATATTTGGTAACGCATTAGTAGGTGATTACATATTCGTAACAGGCGCAACTAATGAAGATAACAACGGCACGCATAAGATAAGCGCAGTAACAAGCGCAACGGTAGTCGTGACTACAAGCACATTCACAACAGAATCAAATACAGCATCATGCAAAGTACAGCAGAACGTAAAGGGTGCAACAGGGCTATCATTGACAGCAAGCACTAACAGCGCGGCGGGTACAATAGCTGTAGGAGATTATCTTGGCGTATTAGATGCCGCTTCTACTACTGGCACGCCTAAACAATTACTGCTCGTTACCGAATTATCCACACAAACAACAGTGAGTGGCGGTCTAAATAAAATATCTGTAGGCACTGAGCCTAAACTTAGAGCAGATATAACATCAGGACATTTTGTGAAGTTTGCAAGCCCAAAGGGAAAATTTAGATTAGACAGTAATATAGTAGAGTGGTCAGCTAATAGTAACTCTAACTATACATTCTCTTTTTCTTGCACTGAGGTTATCTGATGGCTACCAGAGCGGGTATTGATACAGCAATCACATCAAGATTGACTGACGACCATCAAATCATGGGTGTTGCCGTCAAAGCTGAGTTTGATACAGCAGATATAAGAGTGTGGTCTGGATTAGGTGATGCAACCATATCAAGCGAAACATACACAGGTGCGGGTACTTTATTAGGTGTTAGTGGTAATGAAGATACCGCAGAACTTTCAAGCACAGGCACTATCGTAACGCTATCAGGTATGGATTCAACTGTATTAAGTTATGCTCTAAGTGAAAACTACCAAAACAGACCCATAACAATATTCTTAGTATTCTTAATGGGCGGAAGTAATGAAGTAGCGGGTACTATGACTATGTTCAAGGGGCGTATGACAGCACTTTCTATTAATGATGACCCTAACGGTGCAACGGTAACAATAAACGCTGAGAATCGCCTTATAGACCTTAACAGACCCTCACACTTGAGATACACAGTAGAAAGTCAAAAATACATACTGTCCTCAGATACATCATTCAAGTATGTGCAACAACTTCAAGATATGGATATCGTATGGGGCAAAGCATCACAGAAAGAAAATGTACCGCATCATAGAAAAGGTGGTGACGGTATTGAAAAGGACAATAACCCAAGACAATGAAGAAGAAAGCGAACTGGTATGATGATTTATTCATCTATTTAGAAGAAAACAAAGACAAGCCCTTCAAGTGGGGGTCATGGGATTGTTGCCGTTTTTCTAATGGTGCTATCAAAGCCATGACAGGTAAAACCATGATACCAAGTGAAGTTAAATGGACAAGCAAAGTATCAGCACTCAAAGCCATAAGTAAATATGGTGGCAGTCTAGTAAAGAGTATTGATAAAGCCTGTAAAAACAAAGGCTTACAAGAAATAAAACCCGCATACATTACGGCGGGTGATTTAGTGGTGTATGACGGCTCTGATATTAATGTAGGTATATGTGATGGTATGAATATTGTTTGTGTTACAGATGACGGATATACCGTGTTGCCTAATGAAAAAGCAATCAAGGTGTGGCGAATAGATGGCTAAACAAGTAAAAGCGGCAATCGTAGCGGCAGTAGTAGTATTTGCTATAACTACAGGTCTTGGATTTGTAGGTGCTAAATTGGGGTTATCTATGGGTGGTTTAGCGTCAGCAGAGGGCGCAATAGTTTTTTCTGCTGTTAAAGCAATGACATTAAACGCATTTATAGGTACATTAGCGGCGGGCGTTATCGGAAAGATGACATCAAAAGGTATAGAAGCATCAAGAGATAACTTTGGTACTAAAGTCACAACTAAATCAGCAACAGCGCCAAGACAGGTAATCTATGGTGAGTGTCGTGTTGGCGGTACAATGACCCAAATCAATACAACTGGCACAGACAATAACAAGCTATCTATGTTTGTTGTGGTTGCGGGTCATGTTGTAGATTCGCATACAGGCGTTAGAATGAATGATACAGATGTTACTACAAGCACAGCAACGGTATCAGGTGAAACAGTTTATACAGTTACATCATCAGAATTCACAAACACAGACAATACTAACTCTCATGGCAGTGGTCGTTTAATTAGATATACATTCCATGATGGAACACAAAACGCTCATGACGGTCTTGCTAGAGCAACACTCGGTAGCTCATTTGTACCTGATACACACAAATTCAAAGATTGTGCTTACTTCTACTTTGAGATGATATATGACCCAGAGAAGCTACCAAACATACCCGCTCTATCATTCAAGATAAAAGGTAAGAAAGTATCTGACCCAAGAGATGAAGCGGCGGGTGATGCGTGGTCTGATAACCCCGCATTGATTATTAGAGATTACATAATGAATACAACATACGGTTTGAAAGCAACCTCAGATGAAGTCAATGACACTACATCAGGCGGTGGATTCGCGGCGGCGGCAAACACTTGCGACCAAAATGTGACATTAGCAGATAACTCAACGACAGAAAAAAGATACCGTGCCAATGGTTTTACCAATATGTCAGCATCAGGTGAGGGCGTGCTAGAAGCGCTCATATCATCATGTGCGGGCAGTATTACTTATACTAATGGTAAGTTTAATCTCTTTGTAGGTGCGGCTCAGACTGCATCATTAACAATAACTGATGATGATTTGTTAGAAGCAATAACTGTAACAACCAATGACAGGGGCGGTGATTTATACAACGCTGTAAAAGCAGTATATGTAGATTCAACAAACAGCTATCAACCCGCAGATACGCCTATTGATACAAACAGCACTTATCTATCTAATGACACGCCTACAGGTGAGAGTCAGGCTAATTACAGAAAACAGCTAGAAACACAGCTACCATTTACAACCACACACACAATGGCGCAACGATTGGCTAGGGCGCAACTTATAAACCAAAGATTTAATACAGGCTTATCTGTATTAGTTCCATTGGGCTTTCTTAGACTGCAACCTAAAGATTGGGTCAATGTAACAAATACTCGTTTATCTTACTCAGCTAAAAAGTTTGAGGTTGTCAATGTAACAATGGAAGCAACAACGCAAGATGAAACTCCTATAATGGCTTGTAGGCTTACTTTAAAAGAAACTGATGCAAGTATATACAGCTACGCTTATAACGCCTATACAACGCCTGTAAGCACAGGAACTAACCTTACTACAGGTGATTATACAATAGCCGCACCAACAAGCCTTGCTGTAGCTAGTGCAAACACGGTAGAAGGGGTCACAAATAAGGCTTCAGCAGTAGTCACTTGGACAAACAATACTTCAGATGCCATACAGGGAACAGAGATATACTATGCAACTGATGGCTCAACATTTCAGTCTGCGGGGTCTGTAGGTAGAGGTACAGCACGATTCTTAATACCTAATGTTATTGTAGGTAACACAATCACAGTTAAGGTACGCCATTTCTTATTCAATGGAACATACGGTAACTTTACTAGCACCGTAGCCGCAACAATCGCTCTAGGTGTAAGCATAAGCGCCCCAACGAGCCTATCAGCTACCACAGGCAAAGCATTATTGATTAGGGTTACATGGACAAATCCAAACTTAACTAATATGCGCTCTGTTAAGTTATATAGAACAACATCAAACTCAGCACCAACAGATGATAGTACACTCGTTTCAACTTACGCGGGTGAGCCAAATAAAAAGATGACTGCAATATTTGGTAAGGCAGATGGGCTAACGGCGGGTACAAACTATTATTTTTGGGGGGCGGCAGTAGACCATCAAGGAAATCAATCATCATATACCAGTAGTGCTACAGGTAACTTTGTTCATGTAGCGGCGGCAGATATTGTAGCGGGTACTATAACCTCAGCATCAGGTGTTATTGGAACGATTGATGCTTCAGAAATAAGCGTAACTAATATAACTGCTAGTAATATATCAACAGGAACACTAAACGCTAATAGACTTAATCTAAATGGTAGTACCTTAACTGTTACAAGTAATGGATTAGAAATAAGCGGTGGTGGTGTTGGTGTTACACAGCTTGGAACAAGGGGGGCGGGGTCTGCGGTTTTTAATTCAACCCCATCAAATGCGAGTTTTTCAACAACTGAAACAACCACATTGACTCAAGCATTCACAGCGGGTGAAGCGGGTACTTATGCTCTTTATTATATAGGGTCAATAGGAAAAACAAGCGGTAGTTTCACAGGCTCTTTTCAATTCACAATAAAAATAAAACAAGATGGCACACAAATAAATAGCTTGGTTACTGGCACAGGCACAGTGGAGTTTGTAATTCCTATATCAAATAATGTGAATTTTAACGCGAATGAACAGAAAACATTTACAGTGACAGCAGAAGATACAGGCGCTACAACACAATCAAATATGATTATGTATAACCAGTTTTTACAATTAATAAGAATAACCAAACAACAATGACATATAAAGTACAACCACAATCTATTTATGACTCAGCTACAGATACAACTATTGTTCTGCACCCATGTTCCGCAGAGATTAGGTTAATTAGGGATAGATTACTTGCTCAATGTGATTGGACACAGGCGGCAGACTCGCCATTGAGTGATTCAAAGAAAGCAGAATGGGCTACATACAGACAGGCATTGAGAGATTTGCCCGCCAGTTATACAAGTGAAAATGACCTTACGAATGTAGAGTTTCCAGATATACCGTCATGAGTTATGTTGTTTTTAGTGGGGTGTATGATAAAGACGGACATTTTGTTTCTTTTAAAATAAATGAGTTTGATGTGAGTATTACTGAAACTTATTATGCTAATGATAAATGGAATACAAAAGAAAAGAACATAGAAATAGATGATGCAATAATATATCAACAAAGATTAGTACATGATGGATATACACAAAACTTAAAGGTGACTGACATAAAAACGAGGAAAATGTGATGGAAGAAAAACTGGTAGAAGCCAATGAAGTGATAGACCAATCAGAAACAGTTAAAAAGAAAGTAGAAGTAGAAGTAGAATTAAGCCCCAACAACATAGGTGCTAACCCTTATTACAAATGGATTCATCTAGCAAAGACTGTAGATGCATGGCGTATATTCCCGCGTATCTTTGTAGCTGTATATATTATCTTGCTATACAAGGTTATTACTTGGTTTATGACAATCCCAGAGCCTAACCTAGAGCAAGCGGGCTTGGTATCTGTAGTGACAGGTGCTATGGCGGCAGTATTTGGTATTTATGCGGGTACATCTGGACAGAGCAAGAAGTTTAAAGGCGAAGATTAGATGGAAGCATTTGACCTAATCGCTGAATTAGGTTTGCCCATTGCAAGTGGTCTTGTTATGGCTTACTTCATATTCCTTGTTATGAAGCAACTCATGGACGGCTTGGTAGGTGAAATAAAAACTGTAGAAAGTATCGCTAAAATGCTAATTACCAGAGCATCAACCATGAACAATGACATGATACGCATAGACACTAGCGTAAGTAGTGCCTTAAACCTATCGCCAGATTTAGAGCGTATATCACGCGCACAGAACTTTGTTGAAGATGGAAAGATAGATGCAAGACGAGATTAATTTACCACCTATCGGAGATGCGGAAGCAGTCGTTGATGGATTGTTTGGTCTGATATACCTATACCCATCTGATTATTTTATTGTATTTGGCTCTCTAAGTTTATTTGCTATATACGGCTTAACAATCTATGCGGGCATTAAGTACATACAAAAGAAGTTTAGATAATGGATATTGTTGCTCTTATATCGGAGTTTGGCTTTCAAGTCGTGATGGTAGTGGGTCTTGGTTACTTTGTTTATTTCGTATGGCAAACAATCAACAACAAGATAGACCCCGCCGTACAAGCTATGAAGATAACTATTATTAGACTGACAGACCAATTAAGGCTCTTAGACCAAGATATGATAAGATTGCAACAAAAGGTAAACACGGTACTAGAATTGAAAGAAACAGATGAAAAGGCTAAGAAAAATAAGACTAACAAGGCAAATAGCTGAAGATGCCATCACATTTATATGCTTGTTATGCATGATGTATATTTGTTTTTCTTTAGCAAACAAGGTGTTGACGTTTAATATATTATGAAAAAAGATAAAGAATTATTAATTGTTGGGTGGTTTATATTAGCTTCTTTCTTATCAGGAACTATAAAAGCTGATGATTTGGTATTCGTATTTAAAAACCCCGCATTCAGTGGCGTAGGTTATTCTGCTCATGTGCTTACGGTAGACGAACAAGAGAGAACAAGACGGCAAAAAATACAAGAAGATATACAGTCAGCTATAGATGAAGCCGCCAGAGATGCTGATAACACAACGCTTTCTAAGTTTTTGCGTAACCTAGAATCCAGAGTGTTCTCAAGGTTATCTCAAGACCTAGCTGAATCATTATTTGATGATGGTGGCGGTACAGGTGGCTCAATAGATTTAGAGGGCAACACAATCAACTTTATAAACACAGGTACAGAAATTGTCTTAACAATTCTTGACATTGACGGAGTAACGACAGAGATACGAATACCTATTGGCTCATTCGGTATCTGCGCTGATGCACCATGCGTGCCTTAATATTATTATTCTTTCTATATGGGTGCGCACCATTAGCCGTCATTGGAGATAAAGAAAATCCAGTAATAGAAAGACCTTCATTGAATCTGTTAAGAGATTTGCCCGCGCCAAAACAAAAAGCAGTAGTGTCTGTATATAGCTTCCCAGATTTAACAGGACAGCGAAAATCCTCAGAACGTATGGCTCTGTTTAGTACAGCAGTGACTCAGGGTGGCGCTCTTATGCTAATGGAAGCGCTAATGAACGCGGGTGGTGGCTCTTGGTTTAAAGTAATAGAAAGACAAGGGTTAGCTAATTTAACTCGTGAAAGACAGTTAATTATCTCAACACGCGAAAGCTATGACGGTGAAGGCTCAAACAAACTCATGCCATTACTCTACTCAGGTATTATTTTTGAGGGTGGCATAGTCAGCTATGATACCAACTATGAAACAGGGGGCAGTGGTATTAGAATACGCGGAGTAGGCATCAATAATATCTACAGGCGTGACCGTGTTACAGTAAATCTGAGGGCGGTACTTGTGCAAACTGGTGAAATATTGTTGAATGTATCTACAAGCAAGACTGTTTTTTCTGCGGGTGCGGGTTCTGATGTGTTTGTTTTTGAGAATCAAGGAACAGACCTCATTGAGATTGAATCTGGTTTGACAGAGAATGAAACAGTAGGTCTTGCTACAAAGATTGCCATAGAAACAGCAGTTTACGCATTGATTCAGCAAGGCATAGAACTAAATATGTGGAGTTATGATGATGAAAGTCTTTAATTATTGCGTATGGATTGTACTCATGTTTCTTATCAGCGTTTCTTATGCTGACAATAACCTTATATACATCACGCAAAGCGGGTCAGGTTTAAATATGACGATTGACCAGATTGGGAATTCCAACAAAGTAGGAACAAGCCAAACAAGAGCAAC
>Ga0181407_1000579_pt1 | contig 12354 bp, 30 predicted proteins | sample 30SPOviralmetaG_FD_130136 | JGI IMG/M metagenome (GOLD analysis project Ga0181407, IMG submission 130136) | Marine viral communities from the oligotrophic San Pedro Time Series (SPOT) site, San Pedro Channel, CA, USA - 30 SPOT_SRF_2012-01-26 | ecosystem: Environmental > Aquatic > Marine > Strait...
CCACAAAATATCTGTATCATTTTCTGTGCAATAAATTCTTCATCATTGCTATTATCTTTCATTTCAATGAATTGTTGATACCTTGTTAATGGTATTTCAGATAAGCTTGTAGGAAGAGTAATATCTAACTTCATATAGTAATAACTTAATTTTCGTGTTTTTGTACTTTACAGAACATTATAGCTTCCGTAATTCTTGTTCATTCCAAGCGTTTCCATTTCGTGATAACGCACCGCATCTATTGCGTGGTTGTAGTTGTCTATGGGTTTGTTTAGTCGTTTACCTGTCTTGTCAGTATCCCAACAGTAAGACCTAAGTTCTTTAATTAGGTTTGTGCTATTAGACGTTACTAAATATTCTTCACGTTGCATTACATCAATTCCGTAGTTAATACTGTCTCTACCTTTTGTTACACCTTTAATAGTTATCCCATAGCGTTGTATGTCTGCGATACTTTTAGGTTCTGCACTATCTGCGTAAACAGGTACGTCTTTAGGTAGCTTCTTTGCTATGTCTGAATTAAGCAGACCTGTTTGGTAGACTATTTCGTTTAGTATTCGTGTTTCGTTATGTTTCCAAACCTCTATAATAGAAGTTGGATCATTCGTGTAACCAAAATCCATTCCCAATCCTACAAGTCGTGCTTCTTTTGGTATCGTGTCAATCTGCTTCCAATTGCTAAATACTACACCTTCAAGCATACCAAGTTCACCAAGTCCGTAGACCTTCCACCAATTACGCCAATAAGTGCTTGTTTCTGCTTTTAAACGATTCTTTTCGATTTGCTCTACTATACCTACGTCTAAAGCTTCGTTGTCTTTGTACGTCAAAATTATAAAATCTGCTTCTTTGTCTTCTTTTATTTCTTCTACCCAAAATTCATTAGCAGGATTAAAGTCTAAGTACACTTCTTTTTTTGTTCGTATGCTAAGTTCGTTGTATGCTTCGAAGTTAACATTGTTACATTCGTTAACGTAAAGTATATCACGTCTAGCACCTCTTAACTTGCTTGAATCGTCTGCACTAAAAAATTCTATAAAGCTGCCGTTTGCAAATTCGTATTTCAGTAGTGACTTATTAAAGCGTTCATCTACAAACCTGTTAGTCCACTTCATTATCTTTAGAAAATCTCTTAGCGCACCTCTACGCAAATGTGGAATAGATTCTGCTACAACACTAACTTCTAAACCGCTTTGCTTTGCGCACTTGTCTATTATCACGGGAATAATGCCGAAAGTTTTTCCTGCAGACGTTCCACCTTGTATAATCTTGATTCGTTTTTTTAACGCTAAGATTTTATTAATCGCAGTCGTTCTCTTTAACATCGGGGAATAATGGTTGTTCTATGTTCGTTTGTTCTATCTGCTCTTTTAGTGCGTTTAGACGTTGTGTAATGCTTGGGTTATACTGACCTACCATACCTCCTGTAATTTGGTCTTCACGAATTTCCTTGCGTATGCGTGTACAGACAGTATAGAAATCTTTGTATTCTTCTTTCTTATCGAAGTAGTTGCTTATTGTTAAGTCAAACTTTTCCCAACAAAATATTTCGAAACCTTCCATTGTTAAAGGTACTTCTAATGGTTCTCCTACCATTTCACCGCCTCTTTGGTTTAAGTGGTATTTAATTCTAGGATTCGTCTTTCTGTTGACTTTGTAAGCTTTGAACATATCGTACATTTGTTCTTGGCTTTCTATCTTTCTTGGTCTACCTCTTTTTGCCATTGTCTTTTTCGTTTTTTTGTAGGTTGTCTTTATAGCTTGTAGAACATATTGCTAAACGTTGCTCTGTGCCGTATTCGTTTACCATTGTATTGTCTGACATACAACGTGCCATAAAATCTCTGCGCTTTTCTCCTGCTTTTGGTTTTGGTATAGGCATCTTAATAGGTTTTGTAAATTTTCAACATCTTAATGTTAATTTCTCTTAAGCAGCTTGAACATTGTGTAGGTTGTTGGTTAGTACTAAATACTCTATTATAGATTGTAAGCATTTGTCTTTGTTCGCTTGGCTTCATAGTTTCACTTCTTTTAGTGTACCATTCGTGTAGCCAGGCGTGTTCGTCTTCCTGTAGGCACTTAGGTTGTGTATAACGCCAAAGGTTATTTAGCTTTTCTTTTCGTTCTTCACATCCGCAGTCGTCACCTGCTAACCATTTTACTGCTGCTTTTATACCTGTAGCTTCAGTTATCTTTTCTATTGTGTCTCCTAATCCTTCAGACTTCTTTTTAGTCGTTCGTTTTTTTGTTGTTTTCTTCGCCATCTGTTTTATTTAAAATTTTTTGAAGTTCTTCTATTTGTTCAAGTGTTTCATTGTCTTGTTCTGCATTGCCGTTTATTTTGCTTTGCAGTCTTTTAATTTCTGCTTGTACGTCTTTTTCGTTCATATAATTTCGTAGTCTTCGTTTATATAATCTTCATAGTCTTCACCTACATTTATTCGTATTTCGTTTTTACAATACTTTAAAGTTTGAAATATACTGCTTGAGCTTATTCGTGTTTCTTCAGAAAGTTTTCTTATTGACTTACCACTTTCACGATACAGGTTAAAAAGCATTTGATCGTACCAATGCCAAGTCTCTACTTCGCTATCTATTTTATGAATTAAAGAAGTAAAAGCTTCTGTTTCTTCTATGTAGTCGTATTCTACTCCCAAGTTGTACATTTCTTCTATATTAACCTTAAAAACTTTATTTTGTTCGTTACAATAACCTAAAAATAAATTTCTTAAAATAAAATAAATATAGTTTTTATTAACAGACCCATCCTTTAAAAGTATTTTATTAGGACTGCAATATTTTGTAATTCTTAAATACATCTCTTGCACTATGTCTTCCGAGTATTCTTTTGCACCTAGTTTTTTTACTATATGTAAATACTCATGATGGTGTTCTGCAACTTTACTAAGCCATTTCATTGATTAGTATTTAAACAAATGTAGTGATTATTTTCTAATCGTATACACACATGCTTTTTAACTAAACTTTATTAATAAAAAAAAGCGCACATTTCTGTACGCTTAACTAATCTAAACTAACCTAATCTAAAAAGGTAAATCGCTACTTGGTAAGTCTTGTGGCATATTCTGTTTTGGTGCTTCTGCTTCTGCTTGGTAAGGTTCTGAAAACTTTAAGCTAAAATACTTTTTGCCGTTCTGTGATTCGTTTAACCAAACTGCTACGTCTTTAGCTTTGCCGTCTATCATTGCTTTGCCTTTGTAGTCCGGGTGTTGTTCCGTCTTTTTGTAGTCGTTCTTAAAAATTGCACCTGTGTTGTCTTTCTGTTCCATTTACTTTATTGTTTTACTTAAAATGTATGCGCTTAACGTCTTTCGTGTGCGCCTTGCTTTCAATTCTAAAAGCTTCTTTTCTTCGTCTGTTACTCTTAATGTAATGACTTTACTCTTTCGTGTTTTCATCTTCTTTATGATCGTTTAGTTCTTTAGTAATTAAGTCAACACCTTTTATAAAATCTATCTTTCTGCTTTTGATAAGCATAACAGTTTCTTCTATTGCTGCTTTGTCTCCTATAACGTAGCCAAGCTTTAATAAAAGTTGTTTAGCTTGTTGTTCGCTTTTTTGTAGTTCTCTATAATATTGAAATATTTGATTGTCCATTTCTTAGCTTATTAGTGTTTCGTAATACTTTCTACATTCTTCTATTCTGTCGTAGATTGACTGCACTACTTCTTCGTCATAGTCAACTACAAACGTTTTAATTCGTTTTTCTGCAGGTATGTTGTCGAAGTTGTGTTGTGCTTCAACGTGTTCACGAAGTTCATCACTTTCATCTATTAAATATTCTTTCCAATGTGCACGTCTTACTTCGTCTTCTACCATAAGCGTAGGTGTGTTTACTAAGCAATAACATAAGTAAGCTTTAGTCTTCTGAGTAAGTGCTAAATAACCTTGAAGCTGAAAATAGTAGTCTTTGTTTGGTATGTCTTCTGCAAAGAACGGAAACGTTGTAGCATCCCAAGAAGATTTAACATCAAGTATTATGTCCGTGTTTACATCGGGTGTACCTGTTAAGTAGTCGTTTGTAAAGTGTTCTTCGTTCTTGATTATAAAACCTAAGTCTAAAACGTTTTCGCATAGCTTTATTGCATCGTCTTCTACTTCGTTTCCTTTGTCCGTGTACCTACTGCTAAACTCTTTACGTTTGCCGTACATTTCTTCTATTGCAAGTTCTTGTAAATATGTCTTACAAGTCTTGCTTAGTGTTTCTGTTTTACTTCTACTCTTAGTCATTATCTTACCAATAGAAGAACATCTAATCTTTAGCATAATTCAAGTGCTTTAGATTGAACGTTAGTTAGTGCAAACTTGTCTGTAAGTTTGTCTTTCGTTATCTTGCCTTCTTGTACCGCTTTTAACGCATCTTTAAAACGTTCTTTAGATAGCTTGTCTTTCTTAACTACAGGTACTTGTTCACCTGCTGCATCCGTGTCTTTGTCGGTTACTAAACCAAGTGCAGAAGATAGTGCGTAACGTCTGAAGTATGTTACACCACTTCCAAAACTTTGATAGTCGTTCATACCTTTTAGTGTTGCTTGTGGAATAAGTGTGTTTGATTCTAACGTTTCACCGCTTTCAACGTGAAAGATAATAGTGTTTAAGTAGTTATCTTCTTCGTGTGTGTTAATTAATTGTGTGAATCCTAATCCGTGTTTTTCTAATAACGGGTTAATCTTGTCAAAGATTGTAGGCAAGTCTGCATACGAATAACCATAACCTTTTGTGCCTTTGAATATTGGCTTTACTTCTTGCTGAAAAGCTGCAAGTGCTTTAAATAAATGTTTCATAATGTAAATTAATTAAGTGTTTGTGTATACAAATATAGTGTTTTTATTTCATATCTTTTACTTTTTGTTTATACAATTCTATAATGTCTTTTAATTCTTGTCGTGTGTACTTTCGTGTTTTGTGTGCTTCTTCGTGTAGTTTAAACAGTTCTTCGCCTCCTATTCGTTTTTCTATACCGATTTGATAGTTTAATAAATCACCGCTTTTATCTTTGTTGCACGGTCTACTACATTGTGCGTGAGTATTAAAAGGATTGAACCTAACAGAACCGTGTCCACCTGCCGAATAGTAATGACCGGCATCTATGTTTCCTTTGCGTAGTGGCTTACCACAAGAAATACACGGATAACCTTTTGCTATATCTCTTGCTCTTATATATGCGTTGAAATAACGCTGCGCTTTTTTAGTTAAGCTTTGCACCGTTTCAAGTTCTTCTTTCAATTGCTTCTTTTCTTTCTTCCAATTCTTGACTTTTGCAGTTTGTACCCATACTTTAACGCATTCAGACTTAAAGCAATATTTTTGATTAAAGTGCTTCGCTTCAAATTTCTCTTTGCAATGTTTACAACGTGGCATCGTCTTTTTGAAATATGTAAACCTCCTCTACGTTGCAATCTATGTTAGTGCATAAGTGTACGTTTATTATGCCGTCATCTTCTAAGTTGAAGTCTTCGTATTCGTGTTGCTCTTGCCATTTTATTGGCTCTCCGCATTGTGGACATTTCATAATTCTAATTTAGCATTTTTTACAATCTTACTAAGCTTGTCTATTTCATGTTTATGTTCTGCTATTATTATTTGATTTCTCAGATTAGCTTTACATTCTAAATAGTATTCGATTTCAAAGTCTTTAAAAACAGAATGAAAGTGTTCTATGTCTTGTAAGCTTTCTTTCATTGAATTTATCAAGTCTGTTCTGCTTTCGTGTTTTTCTACAAGTTCGTCAAGACTTGCTTTAAACTTTATAATCGTAGTCTTTAGGTTAATCTTTGCTTTTAGTATTTCAAGTGTGTTCATCTTATATTTTTAAGTGGGTTTACGCCTCCTATTTCAAAACCTAAACCACGATTAAATTCACAAAATATATAGTCTTCTAACAAGGTTTGTTGTCCTCCTGTGTCTGTGTCTTTTATTTTGTCTACAGAAATTAAAGTTACATATTTCATTGATTCGTGTTTTACAAGTCTGTGTATTACTAAAAAATCATCGCATCTATTTAAGAAGCTTTTACCGCCTTCTATGTGTGCAGCCATTGGTGGTTTAAGGTGACCTGCCCAATTGTGACCTGTAGGAAATATGTTACCACCTCTACCACTTTCACTTGTTGGATGCGTGTTTATGTAGATAGTCTTACCTGTTTCGTTTACAAATTGCCGTGCCATATTCAAAAATTCGTAGTTGCCTTCGTAACCCATCTTTCTGTCTAAGCCGGTGTATGGATCAATTAAACAAGCGTTAGCGTCTGACTGCCTAAAAAGTTCTAAAAGTTCTGCAGGTTTGTAAAGCTTTGAATTATCTATAAAGTCAAAGTATTGCTCTAAGTAAGTAGCTGCGCTTGTTATTTGTTTATGACTTAAAGTCTTGTATGCTTTACCTGTGTACATTTGTATCATATCACGAAGAATCTGACCGTAGCTATTTTCTCCTGCCCATAGACAAAACTTTAAATCGTGTTTAAGTGCAAGTGTCAAAAAGTAGAAAAAGACGAAGTAGGATTTTCCAACATTGTCGTGTCCAAGAATTATATTCAGTTGTTTAGGTTTAAATACTATGTGCTTATCAAGTTCGCAACCTATTTCTAAACCTTGCTTTATCTTACCGTCTCTATAGTCAAGTAAGTATTTTAATTGTTCTCCTTTTCTAAGCATATCCCAACCTTTTTGCTTTTTGTGTTAATTTATCTTCTTCGTGTTTTGGCATTCTTTTAAGCCAATTTTTAGCTGTCAAATATAATGATTTGTATTTAGTATTCTGTTTAAAGTTTTCTATAGAATCTAAAACCTCTAAAATTTGAAGCTCCGTATATTCTTTTTTTAGTTTTAAAAAATCATTTTCATAAAGCGTTAAATGTGCAAATGACCTATATATTATTTTCTTTTTATCATTATTATCATTATTGTTAGTGGTCTGTTGCGGGTCTACTGTTGGTCTGTTGCTGGTCACTTTGTTAGACTGTAGTTGGTAATAGTTATATTTAACAACCTGAATTACAGTGCCTTGTGCGCTTGTTTTAATGGTCAACTCGTTGGTCTTTTTTAATCTACTTAGTGAAGTTCTTATTTGCCTTACACTTAAACCGAGCTCTCTACTTAAAATATCACGACTAGTTAAAAATGTTCCTGCTTTTACTAATATGCCTCTATACATTTTATCTTTATGATTTGCTTTTAATAAACAGTGCAAAAATAAATGTACAGTTTCAGACTTATCATACCATTCCCAGTGTATAAATTGTCTATGTAACTTTACCCACCCTTCCATATTAAAATAATTTTTGTTGCAATAAATCCTTTGCATAAACAAAGCAAGATTTTTCTTCTTTAAAACTTTGCCTAGCTAAATTAAGTATTTCATTTTTATTGTATAAACTTTCAATATAAGCATACTTTTCATGTATTTGTATAAAAACATATATATCGCTTTTTAAATGCCCGTTAAGATCATCTAAATAGCAATTAAACGTATAACTGCGTGCTCTTGTTGCCTTAACTTGATAAGTGTAACCTTTTTCATCTGCAAAATCAATTCCATCGTAATCGCGGTCGGCACATTGTTTAAATAATTTTTCTGTTTCATAATTAGAATTAAACCAAAGATTAAATATTTTTTCACCTAAGTGCCCTGTATTTAAATTTCTCCAATCATCTTTCATTTTAATTTTTGCTTTATATGTTCTCATTACTTATCTTTTACAAATGTTCCATTATTCATTTTACCTGTTCTTTTAGAAATTACTTGATAAGCTTGGTCAATACATTGCTCAATAGTAACACCTCTCATGTGCGCTATACTTGTTAAAACAACAACGCAATCTCCTATAGCATCTATTACTTCGTCTTGGTCATTATTTAAAATAGCTTTAGCTAATTCACCTGACTCTTCAACAAGTTTTAAAGTTTGCGTTTTTGGGTCTCCTTTTTTGTAAATACCTTTGTTGTGTGCCCATTTTCTAATTAATTCAAATCTATTCATAATACTAATTTTGCTTTTATTAATTCACCTGATTTATAGTTTTCAATTTTATAGTTATCATAATTACCTTTTAAAGTTGGTAAAATATAAATTGGTTTACGATAATATTCTAATACCTGCTTTTTATGATTTTCATAAATATGTGCGTTTGCTATATTAATTCCAATATTTGATGGCTGTAAATTACATTCTTTTGCAATTGTATATAAAAATAAAGAAGCAAATATTACATCATAGGGGAGACCTAAAAATAAATCTGAAGACCTAAAATTTATAAGCATATTTAATTTATCTTTTATTCTTACAAAAGTTAATTGCGTATAGCAGCATGGCAATGCTTGTTCTTTCAAATCAGTTGGGTTCCATAAAGATATAATTGCCCTCCTTGAATTTTGTTTTATTTCATTAACAGCATATTTAACTTGGTCAAACTTGCCATTAAACTTTCTTATTTGATAACCATATATTTTGCCTAGTTTACCATTTTTTGCAAAATCATTCCACCAACTAATATTGTTTTTATTCAAATAATCTAAATCAACTCGCCCTTCATATATCCATTTAAACTCATGTAGTGCTTTTTCAAAAAATACTTTTTTACCTGTTACAATCGGAAAACCATATTTTAAATCAATATTAAAATTTTGATTAAAAAGCGTAAACGTTTTTTCTTTTGTACGGTTATCAACTAATTCTCCTTTTAATAAAACTCTCATTAAAAGTTGTTTATATTCATTTTCAAATATGTTACTCATTTTTTTTTGTGTTTAAGTGCTCATTTAAACTGCCTATGTATGCAACAGCATCTAATAAATTATCTTCTTTATGTGCATTTGATTGCCTCGCCATTTTTAAAGCAATCAATACATTATATGCGTCTGAAGTTGTTATATGTTTATTTGAAAACTCTGAAGCAAGTCTTGCCGTTTTTTTCATACAGTCAATAAAATCTCCGTATTCTCTTTGCTTTTCTTCGGACCTTTCATTAACAATTTGATTTGCTTTTTTTAATATGTTCATGTTTTTTATATAAAAAAATAGTGTTACGCTTTCGGAGGGTGGGGACTCCTACTCACGTAACACTTAAAAAAATTGATTGCCCCACCGGCTTTGTAAATATAATAAATTAATACAAATTATTGTCTATCCTTCTTTTAATTATATCTAAATCTTGTATTGTAGTTGCTTTTCTTACGTCTTTTTCTAAGTTGTAAGTTTTCTTAGGTACAGGTATTTTACCAAATACTTGTTCGTATTCTTCTGTGTCTATTTTTAGCATTTCGTCTTCATACTTTGTTAAGTCTTTGTAACGTTTTATGCCGTGTATGATCGTAGCGTGGTTTCTATTAAAAAACGAACCTATCTTTTGGTAAGGCATTCCGTGTTTACGCATAATTGTATAGAGATATATTCTCTTATTTACTAACTGAACGTGCCTGTGTTTTGTAGCAAGTCCGTCTTTCTTTATCACCTGTTTAATTAAGTCTTCCATATATCCAAGTTATTATAGCACAGTAAATTATTTCTATTAGTCGCATAGTTCTACTTTTATTATAAGTCCTTTCCACAAGTTAAAGGCACTAATTGCATCGTGTTTGTTGTATGCTTTTAAGTATTTAATTGCATAGCTTACAGGTGCGCTTGTGTCACTACCTGCGTATTGTTTGTAAGTTATTCTGTAAGTGTTTAACATTTCTTCACGTTTTAGTAAGTAATCAAAATAGAGACTATCATTAAAGTTGTCCCAAAATTCAAGTTTAAATGGATCATTCATATTTCTTATTGTATATTTTTTTTTCGTCTTCGCTTAAAGATTCGTAAGTGTATTCAGTTTCGTAAAGCATTTGTGCTTCAGTTAAGTAGTAAGGTTCTTTTTTGCTTCCAAGTATATTACTACTGTATTCGCCTTCGTTACCAAACTTTAAAAAGTACCAATTATCTAAAAACTTAAACCACCTTCTGCCTACACGTTTACTCATCTTAGCAGTTGTCTTCGTTTAACATTCGTTCAAGTTCTGAACATATATCTTCCTTAGAATAGTACATAGTGCCGGAACATTCTAGCGTGTCCATTCTAACAAACGTTGTTGTCTGTTCGTGTTCTTCGTATTGTATTTCGTCAGTAAATCCGTTAAAGCTTACTGCTTCTTCCTGCCAATACGTTTCAGTTTCTATGCAAACACGAAAACTTGTGTCGTGTATTCCAAACTCTACTATATCGTCTTCGTTCTTAAATATTTCTATTTCTCCTTTCATCTTATCCAAATATTAAAATAGTGTAGTAATACATTGCAGCTAAAGTGCATAAATATACTATGCCGTAAATCGTGTCTTTTAGTTCTTCCTTTTTCATAATCTATTTATTTAAGTCTTTTGATATTGCGTTAATTTTTCTTTGTGCTAGTTCAATTTTCCATTCACTAGATTTATTTTCCTTTCTAGATTTAAGTTCTTTTTTCCAATAGTCTAGCTGCTCTAATAATATTGATTTCATTATTTAAGTGTGTTAAGTTGTTTAGTAAATCTTTCTTCTAAGCGTATTATACACATATTGTATATGTCTATGTCGTGTAAATACTTTTTACGAATAAAGCTAAAGTCTTTTCCGTGTTTGCCTACGTTGTCTAATTGTATTTCAATTAGCAACTTAAATTGATTTATGCCCTCTTGTATTTTAAGCATTGTTTCCAGTTTTTCCTTTCTTTTCATTGTTATTGGTTTTTTGATTTTGTAATTGCTTGAGCCAGTAGAACTTGAATCTCCTTGTTTACGCTTCTCGCATTTTTCTTAGCTGATGCCTCTATCTTCTTAAAGAGGTCTTTCGGTAGGTTGATTAGCTTTTGCTTCATTGGGATTTTCGCCCATTGCTCAATCTCTTTCTTTGTCATAGTTGATTTATTATTATTTTATTAAAATTATTTTTTCAAATTATATAATATTAAAATTGCGGTTCAGCATTTTTTAATTCTTGCATAAATAAAGAATATTTAGGAGAGGATTTTTTTTCATATTTTTCAATACTATTTATTATTATTTCTCTTGAACATCCATCAAATCTATCCCATGAAATTACTTTTTTTACTTCTTTTCTTAGCTTAGTGATTTTCAAGGATTTTAAATATTGTACTGTCATTTTTTTGTGTTTTTTAAATGTTAATTATATATCAAATATATATAAAAAATATATATAAACAATATAATAAGTAAAATTTTTTTTGATTTGCTTAGAACAAATGAGTCAATCTTGCTACTTGACCGTTTTCACGGTGATGAATAAAACCTTCTACTGCAGCTAAAGACAAATAACCTTTCTTGTGGTGCCAAGAATCTGAGCCACTTGGAGAACGTAAAGATTCTACGGTTACTCCTATATAGTCTTTGCTTGTTTTGTGGTGAACGTGGTGCGTATAGACGTACCTGTGTTTAGTTTCAGACCATTCTACAGGAAATTCTGTAGCCATAAGCAAAGGTAAGTCTTGATGCTTTGCGCCGTCTCCGTGTGTAGTGCCTATAAGATTTTGTCCGTATTTATAACCTTTACGATGTGCTATTGAACAGTCGAAGCTTATATTTTTGCAGTTTCTGAAGTACGTTTTTATAACGTCTGCAAGAAAAAAACCTGTTTGGTAATCGTGATTACTTGGGTTAAAAGTAAAATGTACGTCTGCTACTGCGATCAACTGAAGCAAAATGTCTACATAGAGTTGCTTGGCTATTAAGAAATTGCGATACCACATAGAATCCGTGTCCTGGTGAGTCCCAGAAGTTGTAGTACGGTGTGGTGTGTCTATATGTAGAATATCGTTACCACCGATAAATAAAATCTTGTCAATGGGAAAACCTTGCGCTTTGTTTAGAATGCCTTGTACGCCTTCTTTGACACGTTTAACGGCAATTTGATTGTTATAGTCTTCGCCTGTTTCAAAACTATCTGCAAGTTTGCCTATGTGAATGTCTGCAGGATCAATTACTAATAGATAATCTTTCGTTTTTTCTTTGCGTACTAACTTAGGAAACTTAGGTGCAAACTCTTTTAAGTCTTCTATAAGCTTTTTGCTTAGTTCTTCAAGTTTGTTTTCTGCTTCGTCTTTATGTAGTGGGTTTTTAAAGAATAGACTTGCTTGTTTAGTTTTAAGCCAACCGTGTTTTACGCTATTGACATCTACACCTGCTTCTTCTGAAGCTGCTTTTAAACCTCTATAACGAAACAATATTTCTGCTTCATCAGGACTTAGTCTATAACGTTTGTTTATACTCATATAAATTTCTTAAACAACTGTAAAGCTGCTAAAACAAGAACGATTAAAAACACCCATAATAAGTAGTTAGGTTGTTTACTTGCTTTTGCTCTTTCTA
>Ga0181407_1000582_pt1 | contig 12319 bp, 27 predicted proteins | sample 30SPOviralmetaG_FD_130136 | JGI IMG/M metagenome (GOLD analysis project Ga0181407, IMG submission 130136) | Marine viral communities from the oligotrophic San Pedro Time Series (SPOT) site, San Pedro Channel, CA, USA - 30 SPOT_SRF_2012-01-26 | ecosystem: Environmental > Aquatic > Marine > Strait...
CTACAACATCATTAAAAGCCTTATCCTTTGGGCTTAGCGTTCTACTTATTGCATAATCATTAAATTTATTCTTAACTAAGAATGTGTTTAGTTCATCATTTGTAAAAATTTGCGCTTGTCTTGTTTCTCTGTTTACTACTTTAAAATATGTCATTTTCTCTAGTGCCTTTATTAGTTGGAAGGACTTTACCGATTAATTATACGACAAAGATACAGCTTTTTAATTACTATGCTATTAATTTGCAACAAATATTAAAATAATTTGCAAATTGTTAATAACTTTTTTATGCTCTTATCTAGTAAATTGCACCTGATGGACTTCTAATAACTTTTAATACACTGATACTAGAAAGGGCTAAAAGTGGCTTAAAAAGGCTTAAAACATACAAATAATTTGCAATTTAACATAATAAAAAAAACTTCAAAAATAATTTATTTTTTTGTGCTTTTATCCAAATATTTTTTGTATGGCTGCAAAACTTAACATAATATTTATTATGTTAAATTACAAAAGTACTATGCACGCATAGTAAAAAAAAATTACACTATATATCCCTAACGACAGGCCGAGCAGTTTCAACGGACTTGGCAGTTTCAACAGATTTGGCAGTTTCAACAGGTTCAAAAAAAAATTTGGCAAAAAAAAATATTTTGAAAAATAAAAAAAAATAAAAAAGAAAAAAATAAAATTTTAAAAGAATTTATTATTTAACATAATAATTATTAATAGCAATTAGTATTTATTAAAAGTATTATGATTTAAAAAAATAGCCGATAGATATTATCTACCGACTACTTAATCAAACCAACTAAAACAAGTGAACTATTAAAACACTTTTCCTTTAAACCTTTACATAGGTTTTAAACCTTAATATCTTATTGATTATAGATTGACTCACCTTATATAATGTAGCCAACTGATGCTGAGTGTACTTGCCTGTACTGTAATCAGCCCTAACCTTCTCTGCTTCTTCATAGGTGAACTTACGCTTTGCATATCCTCCACCTCTCATATCTTTTCTATCGTATATATTTACACTCATATCATCTTATTAAAGTAGTTATCAATAACTTCTATACTCTCATCTAACCCTTTGGTAACCCTAGCACAATACCCTTGCTCGTTGAGGTATGCTATCCACTCCTTCTGCTCTTTGGTTGGGTAAGATTTTTTATCCTTCTTTATTTCTAAGAACAATCCGTGATAGACACCCCCCCCTCCTATAGCACCCCCCTCCTCACTCACTCCCCTCTCCATAGGGACACAGATTTGTAGGTCAGGAAATCCTTTTACATATCCTGTAGCCTTAGCCTTAACAGCTTGCTTATAAGATGTTCTTATGCCTCCTAAGGATGCACAATACTTTACAAAGGGGTACTTTATCTTAAGATACTTTACGACTCCTTTTTGTACTTCTTCTTCTAGGTTTCTCAATTTTTTTTGTTTTAATTGATTGCTTGATTTCTTTGCGAATGTCCATCATCTTATTATAAACTTTTATCTCTAGCTCTGCAACATCTAATCCAAGTTCAATCACTTCTTCCTGAACCTCTCTTAATCTTAAGTTTAAGAAAATTGAGTAAATTGCAACAACAACAAATAGTATAGTTTCCATAATGTTTTATTTTAATTAATAAGCAGTTTCTCCATATTGACCCTCAACATAGATGTTTTTAAATGTTATATCTAATTCTTTTTTACCTGATTTAGTCTTTCTTAATATCCTCTGCATCAATGACTTATCTTTTTTAATCATTTCAATATCGTTAGTCAGAACAAATGTATCAATTTTTTGGTACTTATACTGCCTTACAGAGCCTTTCTTTTTATATCCAAACTCTACGATAACCCTATAGATAGGGCTAGGCATTTCTTCTTACTTTATCCCACTCTAAAGCAGCTACCAACTGCTCTCTTGTATGTAACTTTCTAGCTTTATGTCCGTATCTTTTTGCATTGGCTCTGCTGTATTCTGAAGGCTCATATACTAATTTAACCTCTCTTACTAATTCTTCTTCATCATACTTAACAATCCACCTGCAAGTATCACAATGACTACTTCTTTTTATATGTGTTAAATAACTCATCTTATTTATTTTTCATTTTTATACCAAACTCCATAACCTTTTGCTTTACCTATAAATGGAACTTTTTTAAGTACAACTAATTTTTCTTCTTTATCCTTTCTATACTTAGGGTTTTTACTGTTTAATTTTCTTTTTTTCATATCTATTTCTTCAGCTCTTTAATTTTCTCTAACTCAAATTCTAAATGTGCTATTGCTTTCTTAATACACTCAATAGGTTTAGCGTGTTTCTTTTCTGCTCTTAATAAATAAGTAACGGCAGTCCCTATATTGTATGACAAATCAAATCCTGATACAACTTTTCTTGCTTCATATCCATTGTTTCCAATGTAGTAGTGTGGTATTCTATGGTCTTTCATTTATTCTATCGTTTTCTAATCCTCCTGTTAATGTTTCGTGTTTATCAATGTTTCTAAGTAGATTTTCGTTTTCTCTTTTTGCTATTTTTGCTTCAATATAGTTTAAAACAAATATGTATATCGCAAAAAAACTAATCACAAGCAATGTTCCTTTTATCATCTTTTTCTTTTTTATTTTTAAAGTAATAACTTCTTTTAATACTTCTATTTAACTCTCTCTCTAAAACTCTTGAAGATAGCCCACCTTCATCTATTTTAGCTTCGGAAAATATATTAGCCAACACAACATACGAATTAAAATCTTTATTTACCAATCTGTCTAAAATTTTAAACTTTTCTTTAGTGCCTAAAGATAATAGTTCCTTTTTATTTATCTCCATCATCTGCAAATTTAGTACAAAAATAGGCTTCTAATACACATAATAGTATAATTATTCCCCAAATCGTTGTTAATATCTTCATTTTCTTAAACTTTCTCCCCTCATAAACACAACCTTACACAGCCTTTTAATCCTGTCGTATATCCTTTCTCCATACCTTTCTTTAATGGAACTAGCATCAAGGTTTGATGTTAATAAAAGCATTTTTAAATCATCTTCTGCTTCAAATATAGCGTTCTCTACTGCATCTATTTTAGTACCATAGTCGTTTACTATTTCCTCAGTACCTATATCATCTATAACAATGAATGGAGTTTTGTATTCAGTAACCTGATGAAGCTTCCTAGATGCTATTGGCTTAAGTATCTTTCCTTTCTTAGCGTTAAAGATTAATGGAAGAACTCCTGTAAGTATAACTGACTTACCTCTACCACAATTCCCTATTAAAAATAACCCCTTACCTTTAGTGTCTGCTAACCAACTTACAACCTCATCATACTCAGGAAGATGCTTATACTCTGTAATAGTCCTGTCTACAAGCATAAACGCTTCCTTAAACAGTTTCATACACTCATCATAAGTTCCAAAAGAATATCTCTTATAGCCTCTAATCTTTATGTGCGTTGCACTCTTTAATGTTTCTTCTAGTGTTCTCATATTAAAATTTATTATAATCTTTATTAGCTAATTGTTTTCTTCCTGTCTTATCTTTAGGAGTGTTAGCTTCCCAAGTTCTTACACAAGCTCTCCAATCTTTCATCTTGTTTTTACCTACCTTCCACCCATTGCTAGAATAAAAGTTGTGAAACTTAACGCTATCTACCTTGTTGTTTCTTTCAGTACAATAAGCATCTACCTCATCTATAGTAGGCTCTGCAAATCTTTTAATGACAGGTTTCTTTATTTCGTTCTCAAATCCTGCAACATCAACAGGACTAATCCCTTCAATGTTATATACATCATACTTGTCTAGTAATTTTATTACAGCCAAATGAGGCCTTGAGTTCTCATTAAGAGTTCCATACTGAAAGTCAATGAACTTTGGTATAAACCATTTATTACCTTTATCAAAAATCTTTATCTGCTCTGCAAAAACTTTAGCTGCTTCTTTCTCACTTATCTTACTTCCTATTCTGATTGAAGCAACCTCAAAGTCTGTGTCCCATATTCCTGCGTGATTACAATCATCTAATATATATAACCATAATAATTTAAACTTTGCAGGAAGGTTTCTAATAAACCCTTTTTTCCATTTGTCTGTATCTGTAAATCTCTTTGCCATAATTATATCTGTTTTAGTAGTTGATTCATTCTTTCTTTTCTTTCTGCAAAGGGCAAGCTATCCCAATCCTCAGGCTTTATTACTCCTTCAGTAGCGAATATAATTCTCTCTTTAAAGGCTAGAGCCTCTTGCTCGGTTTGATTAGTCATTGAACCCATTTGTAGAAACATCTTCATAAAATCTATTTTATCCATATCTATTTAGTTTTTGCGTAGTTAGTTAAATACTTATTTACTATTGACTTATGTTCCATTGAGCCATCATAATTATCTGAAACATCTTCAAAATCAACATCATCAGCAGCGTATGATTTATTATAATTATTAATCTCATCATAAGACTCATCTATTAATAATATATCGCTATTGCAGTCAGGGCAAAACATATAACCCTTAAAGTCGCTATCAGATAGCCTATTGCACCCACAGTAATAACAAGTTTCATTACCTTCTTCATCACGCAAAACCTCTGTGTCTTTACCATAGTCAGAATACCAATAGCTTCTTTCTGCTCCACTAAAGTCCCCCCAATCATAATCATTCCAACTTTGCTTTTGCTGTTGATACTCATATTTATTACAGCCTAGTTCATTGATTATCTTATCAACCATATTTAAGCAGTTGTTTGCATCATAGAACTCTACAATCTCCTCATCTGTATGAGGTGCGTAATAACCACAACTCATATTAGCTACACAAACACCAATACCATTCTCTGCTAATTGACCTACATCTGTAATTGCACCTGATGTTTCTGCATAGCCATACTTCTTTAATGCAGGAGCTATACTCTTGCTAAATGCTTTGCTAAATAGTTTACCTGATATATTGTTTACAAAGTCCTTAGAACCTCTCCTATCGCCTTGTAGACAGTAACCTACATCTTTAAACCAATCCATATCTGCAGCTCTACTTCCTACACATCCTATTTCTTCAGAATGAAAGAACGCACATTTAATATTATCTTTACTGATAAGCATCTCTAATGCTAACCATATACCTACCTTGTCATCTCCACCTATACCTACTTGCTTTCCTGTTTCTGAGTTAAATGCAAATAAGCAATTATCATCATCAAAAACTTTATAGTATTTATGTATATCGTGAACTGTGTCCGTATGTGCAACCATACAAGGGTATGCATCTGCAGTACCTTTAGTTACATATATATTGCTATCTTTAATAACAACCTCTGCTTGAGGGACATTCTCTCTGCAGAATTTGTGAATATATGCTATCATATCAAATTCATTACCACTTGTGGTCTGAACGGATAGTATATCCATTAATAATTTTTTCCTACCTAATAATAGTTTGTTCATAAGCGTTTTGTGTTTTAGTTAATAGTAGTTTAGAAAAGAAATGAGAGGGTAATTTTACCCTATCTTGTCAAGCATTACTGCAAGTAGATACCGAACCTCTCAAATCTTATACAAAGATACGACAATTATTTGAATTGACCAAATAATTTGTAATCTTTTTTAAAGTATTTTAGAAAGGCAAGTCATCATCTTCTTTTGCCTTGTCTGCTGTTACCTCTTTTGGTGGCTCATAAGTATTCTCATAAGCATAGTGAGTTGCACCCTTCTCAGAAGGCTCTCTCCTCTCTGCTATTGTAATATTGACCCAACCTCTTTTGGACATTTTTTGCAAATCTTCCATCTTGAAACTTGCATTAAATAAATCTCCATACTGCGTAGTTACCTTTTTGATGCTACTTACTACATAATTCTTGTCTGCCATTTTTTTGTTTTTTAATTTTTAATTTGTATTCGTTTTTCTGTTCTATTAAATTGTTAAGCCTTTTAGATAGTATATCCATTTTTCTTTCAACTGAAAGGACTTCGTGTTCATAATAATTCTCACTAATATAAAACATATTTTCTATTTCTTCATAATTCTTTTTATATGATTTTAAAATCCTTACAAAGTTATCGTGAACCTTAATGCTGTGAACTATTGTTGCGTGATTTTTATTAAGTATATCCCCTATCTCTTGAAATGTTAATCCAAAAACATTTCTTAATATGCCACAATAAAGCCTTCTTGCATCTACAACAACTCTTACTCTATTTTTTGAAAGAACAGATGACCATTGAACATCATACCTAGAGCATATCTCTTTGATAATCTTGTCATCCCTTTCTTTAGTGAACTCTAGTTTATATCTATTCATTTACATAATCTTTAGGGGTCGCTGTATATCCACTTAAAGACTCAACACCTTTAAAGTTATCCTCTCCTTCAACTACAATCATATCATCTTTTAAATCTACCTCTATTATATCTATAACATCTTTAACATCTATGTTTAGAAAGTTTGCAAGTCTTTGCATTTGATAGTATCTTAAGTGGTAAGGATTGTCTAAGTATTTTTCAATAGTAGAGCCTTTTATATTTAAAACTCTACCAAATCTTTGTTTTGATATTCCTCTTATTCTTAATATTGCTTCAAGCTCATTTCTTGAAGTTCGTACTTTTTCATAATCATTTTTCATTTTAATAATCTTTAGGGTTAAACATTCCATTCTTTCTCATAGCTTCATATTGATGTTTAGGGTCTGAATGTATTTCATTTTCTTTTATTTTTTTAAGTATTTCATCTGCTTCTATATCCGTAATCTCATTCAAAGAACTCATAATTCTTTGCTGTTCTGATGCAGTTATAGATGTGTAGTGTAAGAGGTTCTCAATATAATTCAATTTCCACATTTCTGCTTCTAATGGCTTACCATCAAGAACCTCATCCATCCACTCACTCATTAGTCTACAATTTCATCTTGACCAAATACCCCTTGCTCATAGAATCCTGAAAGCTTTAATACTGCTCTACTCATTGCTCTCTTTTCTGCCATAGCAACAGGAAACTTTTTACCACCTCCCATTAGATTAGAATCAGATGCCTCTCCAAATGTCATTACATTTCTTACATCATTCTCTCCTGCTCCTACTCTCATACTTGCAGTTGCTCTAAGTACAACCCATTCAGGTGTCATCATTACAGGCTCATAGGCTACTTGTATGTTTTTCTTACTTACAATCTTGTCTATACCTGTTCTTGTGATAATTACAAATCCTCTTTTGTCTTTGTAAACATCCTCTTTAACTAATCCGTTTTCTAAGAATAGTCTTTTTAAAGTTTCTTCTTTTGTTTCTTTTACTTCAATCGTGCTTTCTACTTTTTTCATTTTTAAATTACTTTGGTTATTATTGTGATATTGTTCTGCAATATCGGTTAGTGTGTTAATTTCTTGTGATTGCATTTGCTCTTGCATTTGCATAAATTCATCTTTCATCCTACCCATAATTATTTTAATATTGATTTCATAAAATTATTAAGCCTAGAATCAAAGCTTTTTTTATCATCCTTAATCATCTTGTATTCAACAATGTTAGCGTTTCTAGTAGTCCCATCTGTTTTTTTATACCTAGTTGGTACATCTAATTGTTTAGACTCTATCCTGTAGCCTTTCTTTCTTAAGGAATGAATGATGCTTGATAATCTGTATGCACCATATTCGTTTATAGCTTCTTTTTGTGTTAGCCTTCTACCATCTTTTAAGTGTTGTAGAATATCACTCGTTTGTGTTTTTGTCATTTTAAAATAGTTTAGTTAATAATTAGTATTCATCTCTCATACCTTCTTCGTAGTTTTCTTTTTGTATTTGCTCATATTCATAATCTTCTATCTCATCACAAATATCTCCACACTCTTGACAGCACATCTCATCTCTATCTGCGTGTTCTTTACAATCTCCACATATGTCGGTTTCTCCCCACATACTAGCACCACAACAGGTGCTGACATCTCCTTCTCCAATCTCTGCTCCACAACAAGAGCTTACCATATTATATCCAATACCATCATCAGTAGGGTTGCTTAATTTCCAATCATCAAAATTCATAAGTAATAAGTGTTTTTAGTTAATAGTTAGTTAGTCGTAAATTCTGTGCAAAGATACAACAATTTTTTAAACTACCAAAATATTTACAATGTTTTTTATAAATAATATGTAAATACTTTATCTTTAACCTAGTATTTATCTTTAACCATATCTTTATCTTTATCTTTAAGAGTATGGAATACCCTATAGAAAGGGTTATTAAAGGGTTTAATTTATGAAGGCCAAATAACTACCATTAAAAATAATGTGTTAATCTTGCTACTTGCCCACTTTCTTTGTCGTGTAAAAATGCCTCACAAGCTTTTGGCGCACCACAAAATCCTTTTCTTGAGTGCCAACTATCAGCAGCAGAAGGACTTCTCATATACTCTACAGTTACACCTATAAAATCTTTAGCATCTAGCCATTTATGTTTTACCTTATGATGTATATGATGTAAATACCAATACCTGTGAGTGGTTTCAGACCAGAGTAATGGTTTCTCTTGCGCCATCAACAAGGGTAATTTATCCATCTTAGCACCATCTCCGTGTTCTAATCCTATAAGATTCTTGCCATATTGATAGTATTTTCTATTTGCAACTGAAATATCAAACCTAACATCATTAGCTTTTCTAAACCAAGATTTTAAAGTATGTGCTAAATGGAATCCACTTTGATAGTCGTGGTTACTCATTGAGTGTAAAACATCTACAGGGGCTATCTCTCTTAACATCTCTATTACCTTAACATATAACATTAAAGCAATCTCATAATGTTCCCACCACTTACCATCAGTATCTTGATGTGTTCCTTTAGTTGTAGTGTTATATACATTATCTATATGTAAAACATCATTACCAATACAGAATAATATTCTATCAACATCAAAACCTTTAGACTTATCTATAAGTCCTTGAACTCCCTCTAAAACCCTCATAACAGCAGTTTCACAGTCATAAGCTTCTCCTGTTTCTAATTCATTAGCATACTTGCCTATATGAATATCTGCAGGATTTATAACTAAAAGATGTGTTCCTTGCTTTCTTTTTATCTCTTTATAGTCAGGAGAATATCCCTCTATAAATTTATTTACATTGTCAAATATTTGATTTTCATCTAAACCACAATCATCCTTTGTTACTATAGAGAATCTATACTCTCCACTAGCTGATTGCCAATGTTTTACAGACACTACATCCTTTTTATCTATACCTCTTTCTGATAGATGAGTATCTAGTGCTGTATTGTCATTTATGTTATCTACTGAATTTGCTCTGTACTTGTAAATAAGGTTCTCCTCATCTACAGATAGTCTTAATCTTCTTCCGTAATTTTTCATATACAAATTTATTAAAAATACACAACCATATAAAAAAAAGTGAGAAGTTATTAACCTCTCACTCTTAACTACTAACTATCCCAAAATGAAAACACTCATAAAAGGGCTACAAAGATAGTAAATTATTTTAAATAACAAGTGTTATTTTTTTGATTTCGCTATATCAGCAATTCCCTGCCCTAAAATTAGTGTCAAAATAGCGTAATAAAGATTAGTTGCAGTAGCTTCATCTACCCCTAAGTATGTAACTAGAGCAGGAACAACTACAGAACTGATAGCATACCAAAACTTCTTTGATTTTAACATCTGTCCAATAAGGAATTTTTCTAAAAACTTTTTCATTTTATAATTTTAAATTAATAATAATGCCAAATAATATTTGGGCTTTTCTTTTTATCAGTGTCCAAATGTATGAAATTTTTTCCAATTCCAATACGATTAAATCCTACTTTTATTGCAGACTGTATTATTTTATATCTACTTTCAGAATCTTTAATATGAATATCTGCAGCATTACAAGGTATATTTGTATGACTAGAATTTTTAACTCCACCTACAGCCGTGTTATGTTTTGGCGTTCTATATCCTGAATTTATTTTAAAAGGAACTCCTGCTAACTCTCTAGCTTTGTCTAATTTACCTAGAAATTCAAGGCACATATTTTCTCCTGAGCCACTATCAGTAGGGCAGTCAAATTCAGACAAATTAAAGTATTTTATATCCATATTTCTTAACTTGTCATTATACCATTTATTCATTATTAAGGCCTTTCTTCTTCAGCCTCTCCCCCTTCTACAGTTCCACCTTTAAATACAGCAACATATTCAATGTAAGATTCTGTAACTCCTTCTCCAACTTCATCTGTTTTTGCCTTAACCACAACTAAATCAGATAAACTAAATGCTTCTCCTTCACATAAGAAATCCATATCATTACCCATAAGAACAAAACTACACCCTGCAGGTAAATGAAAATAACCTGTCTTACTTGAGCTAACATAGAGTTGAATTGTTATACCTACAGAACTATCAGTGTTTGTTATTCTAAAGTAAGTGAATTCATCAATAACTCCTGTACCTGCAATATCAGGCAATGCATTATTATAGCCAAAAACTGCTGTCAGTCTTTCGCTATTAATAGCCATTACTCTTTGGTCTACCTTTCCATTACCTGAAAAAGTTTTGCTTATATTGTTACCATAAGAAACCCCATTTATACTTATATTCTCGCTAATAGACACATTAAGTGTTGTTTGCTGTATTGTTGTTGCCATTTTATTTTACTTTTTTAAGTTTTATAAATTTATAAATAGTAAAAACTATTGCTAAACTTGTTGATATTAAAAGAAGTATATCATTGCACTCCCCTAAGCTTAAACCAAGCACACCTCCATTTGCAATTAAAACCTCTGTTGTATCTTTCATATTATTTTTCATTTTAACTAAGCTTTCTATACCCTATCAGGTAAATCTTTAAATCCGATGGAACCTCACCCTCTCCTACTGTTAAATTAACCACCACCTCACTATCATTTGCTAATTCGTAATCAGATATTACGACAGGAGTTGCTGCAGTTGTTGATGTTTTTTCCCCTGCATCTATTGTTAAAAGAGTAGAAAGTATTGAAACTCCTGATTCCTGTATATCTACAGTTACTAATGTTCCTGCAGTATAAACACTTGCCCTAACCTCTCTTAATATAAAATCATAAGGCATCCTTATGTAATCAATACCACTAGCAGTAGATAAAGAACCATCAAGCCTTAATTCAAAAGTTTGTAGTGGATAATTCCAACTGTAATTACCGTTCCTATCATCATAAGACATTCCGTTTGTTTTACCTATAACCATATTATTTTCAGCCGACTCATATCCCATAGGATAATGCCTGTTAGCATCTAATAAATTTTTATGTTCGTTTGCAGCCATTTATATTATTTTAACAATTACAATTACAATTTGAGCTTCCGTTTACATAAGGGTTAGCACAATTTAAACAACCATCAACACCATCATACCCATATATACTATCGTAGAATATCATTCCGTGATTTTTATATGTACCATTCATACTTTTAGGTTTATTGTTGTTAAATGTAGGATATAATCCTGCTTGGTCAGTTCCATTCAAAAAATCCATCATATCATTAGCAAATATATTTGCTTTTCTGTATGTGTCTTGCTTAAATGTGTTATAAGTATCTTGACTTATTATTCTTGAGAACTCATCAATATTATTAACCACTCCACTAGAAGATATATTACTCATAATATCATTAACAACTTCAAACCTGACAAACCAAGACAAAGTATCTTCTAGGTAATATGTCATAAATGCCTGATTATCAACACTTAATGTCCCTGTGTCGTGCTGAAGCTTTAATTCTGTATAGAATTTTTCTCCAAGTAAAGGCCTGATATGTGCAAGTTCTGACAAAACAATAGTGTTCTCAGAAACTAAAACAGGGTCTGTATTTTTATTGGTAAATGTTTTATCAATTACCTCTCCTGCAGATACTAGTGTTATATATTGTTTAGTGTTTGCCATTATCTATTGCTCTATTATTACTGACTTTTCATCTTCTATCTCCCCATCTGCATCATCATCTCTCTGAGTAACTATAATCTCTCTATCTGCAACAAACATATCTCCATCATCTAACATAGGCAAGTCCTCATCAATCAATGCTCTTTGCTCGTTTATAGTTAAAACCTCTCTAATGTCTACATCATTTGCATAAGAAATTGGTGGGTCGTAGTGTATCTTTAAATCACTAGGGTCGTAACCCATTTCCTTATAAAGAACTGTTCTTATTCCATTTAATAACAACTCAGAAGTATCTCTAATTACTGTAGTCATTACTAAATCATAAGCAATTCTAATTTCACTTCCTGTATTATTCATTTTACCTGAACTAACAATACCTGAAAGTGATGGCTGCCATCTATTAGCAGTTATAATATTTTGGTCGGTAATCTGTTGTAA
>Ga0181407_1000591_pt1 | contig 12246 bp, 16 predicted proteins | sample 30SPOviralmetaG_FD_130136 | JGI IMG/M metagenome (GOLD analysis project Ga0181407, IMG submission 130136) | Marine viral communities from the oligotrophic San Pedro Time Series (SPOT) site, San Pedro Channel, CA, USA - 30 SPOT_SRF_2012-01-26 | ecosystem: Environmental > Aquatic > Marine > Strait...
AAAAAAAGATGCATATCAAAACACTGCGGAGGAATAATAATGTTTCAAAGACAATTACCAAAAAGCCTATTCACGGCGGAAAATCAAATACTTCTAGACAAGAACGAAGTGGAGGACCTAGAACATCTGAAAGTGGACATTTTAGCCAATCGTGGTTTGTCACAACTCATAGAGATAGATCCCACAATGAAATTAACGGACTACCCTCAGGAAGATGCCGCTACCTCGGACCTTTTATGTCGAGGAGACGTGTTGGGAGTGACGCAGGCAGAGAGCCCGGCCATGAGGAGATTGTTCCGAGCCATACAACCAAAGAGTAGCAAGGACTGTGTGTTCGGCACGGCACTGATAAGACCAGTCGCTGTGTCTGGACGTAAGAAAGCAACCATGTTCCATGACTGGAGCAAGGAACGTATGAGCGATACCATAGTGTATGAGGACGATGCCATAGACAGGATATCAGAGGTGCTAGGCATAGACAAGTACGAGGCAGACATGTACCGTAGGGCGTTTGCAAAAAAGAACGAAGAGAAAATAATGCAGTTCATAACCAAACTAGGTGATCACCCACGAAAGGATGAGATCATCACAATGCTAGAATCATTATCCGGGTTCGGCTTGTGCAGGGCACACGCTGTCAATCTAGGTAGACTGATATGGGCTTTGGCATACCAAAAAGCACACAACCCTGAGAAGTTCTGGAAGGCATGTTTAAAACACTGTCATGGATCATACAAACGTTGGGTGTACAGGACGGAAGCAAAGCGAGTAGGCATAGATGTTGTCACACCAAGCAAGTCCGACAAATGGGACACGCCGGAATACCAATACAGGAAGTACGGTTGGTGGAGTCAGGAAGACTTCATGCCGGGCATGTATGTCAAAGAGCTGTACCTGGACAAGGTAGAGTTTGCCGGAATGATAGCCAACGGCAGGGTGTTCCGAGGGGACAAGGGCAGGTACGTGACTTTCCTCACACTGGGAGTTGGCAATGGAGAATACATCGATGTGACCATAAAGAAAGCATTCGCTTACAGCGACCACGATGTGGTGTGGGGTCAGGGAACCATAAGGCACTCCAACAACTCAGACTACGTGGAGTGCTTTGATTCTAAAGGTCTTACACTAGAAAAGTTCATACACGCATATTAAAAACCAAAATATCTGGTAAATACCCGTACAGACTGGTATGTATAAAGGTCCAGTGGATCTCCAAAAAATGTTCACTGCACTGTATAAAGGTATCAAAGTAACAATTATGTTATAACAGTCGCAACCCATATAAAGGAGAAAAAATATGGCAACAAGAAAAATAACTGCGAAAGTTATCGCTCAAGCCAGAGCTTCACACACAGGTAGAGACGGAGATTTATTCTTCGATGATTCTAGTAATCAATTCTTTATCTCTGATGGAACAACGGCTGGTGGTGCTCCGTTAGTATTAAACACACTAAGAAACGTAGCGGCGTTCACTGCCTCTACTGCTCTTACAACAGCACAATCAGGATCAGTAATCACTGGTAACGCGGCGGCAGGTATGACAGTAACTCTACCAGCGGCGGCGGCAGGATTACAGTACTCGATCCACGTTGGAACAACAATCACGTCAAATGCGTTCACTATCTCAGGTGCAACTTCGGCTGATACTATGCAAGGACAGTTGATCTCGAATGACTTCACTGACCTTGGATCAATCACGTTGTTGAACGAGGGTGTTGCAACAGTTGGTTTCGACCAACCGGCGGCAGACGATCACCAGATCGTTATGGACGGAACAACAAAAGGTGGTAAACTTGGTTCATATGTGAACTGTGTGGCTATCTCAGACAGCAAATGGTTCGTTGATGGATTACTTTCATCAGATGGTTCATTGGCTACTTGTTTCACGTAAGCCTTACTTAGACTTAGAATTAAGCGGTGTCAATTTTTTTGGCATCGCTTTTTTCACGAATAAATATTCACAATGGCAATACACAGAATCAGTTTCGAGACAATGAACTTTGTGTCCAAAGGTGGCACGGACGGTATTGAAGGGTTCGACACTAGAGAAGAAACAGGACATGCTTGGATGGATGCTGTCACTTGTTATGGGCCAGGGCCTAAAGGTATCGAGCATGAAGGCATCACCATGGGATTTGGCAACATGGACAAAGTAGTGGTCTGTGCCAAGTGCGGACAAGCATGGGGATGGCGTGAGAGACTGTGGCGAGAACTGATGGATTGGGAAAAGATCCAGAACTCCAAGCGTGGATTTTTCAACAACATCAAGAGATACATCGGATTCTAATCAGGAAAGACTCTCATGCAAAGATGTAGAGACTTCGAGAATAAATTTCCACTTGTACCAAGCACCTGGCACAAATGCCACCAATATCACATAAGCGACAAACTAATGCCTGACATTAGGACTGTTTGGAGTTTTGGCGTCAGCAAAGAGTGTAGGATGGAGCATTGGATAAGAAAACGCAACGGTGAGGCAAGTATCCACACATGGGATCCTACCCCAATCAGCCAAAGGACCATAGACAGAGAAAACGGTTCCAATCACAAATGGCCAATAACACACACCAACAAGGCCTATGATCCTTACAAGGAGGCGGCAACATTTTACAGCAGTGATCCCACACTGCGTTGTTACAGCCTCGAGAACTTTGATCCGGAACACCTAGTTGACTCGTTCACTGTGGAGTGTACAAGTCTAGCAAAGATTCGAGAGGATCTAGGAGAAAGTGTAGACTTAATTAAATTCGATGTCGAGGGCAGATGGTATGAAATGTGTAATGAAATAATAGACCTCGCCTTGCCTGTCACACAAGTGATAGGAGAGTTTGAGATGTACATAGGTGATGCTGATCAAGAGTTTGGCAAACTGGAAAGCATTGTCAAAAGATTCGAACAGAGCGGATATAAAACTTACTGCAATAGGTTGTTACCAAAAAAGAAAACAAAGTTTCCTTGTGTGGAACTAGCATTCTATAAAATATAAGCCATGGCAAAAAGCATTAGACAGGTCAAGCCAAAAAAACTTATCCTAGAGACACTGACAAGGAAACTGCAATCCTATAGGAATCCTGTACCATCGAAGGAGTACAAGGTGTTGAAAGAATTTGTTTCATTGGATCCTATATTTGCCGGACGAGAAGACAAGTTCAACTTTGACGGCACCAGAGAAGCATGGATCAAGTACCATGCCGAACTCAACTTTAAAACAGAATCAGGACACTGGATGGAGTTTGGAGTGAGAGAGGGTACCACAATCGAACAGTTCCTCAAGTACAAACCTACAGCACACATACACGGATTTGATTCCTGGCAAGGGTTACCGGAGTCTTGGGACGTGGGCAACAAGGTATACAAACCCGGAGATATGTCTGTGCCTATGCCTGAATTTGATGACAGGGTCGAACTATGGAAAGGTTGGTTTGAGGACACAATAGGACCATGGAAGGACAAGCATCCTGGGTCAATTCAACTGCTCCACGTGGACGGAGACCTATACTCTTCCGCAAAGACTGTGCTTCACAAACTGAATGACAGGATCGTGCCTGGCACCGTGATAATCTTTGACGAAATAGCCAATTGGAGACTGGCAGGCAAGATGAGTGAATGGTGTGATGGTGAGTGGCTGGCTTTGATAGAATGGATGCAAACGTTTGATAGGGAAGTTGAACCTTTGGCGAGGAGTTGTCTGAATCAGGCCAGTGTCACAGTTACTAAATGACCTTAGTAATGCTGGGCTCTGCCAAGGCTGTTTTGATAAGCGTCTCACTTCCCAGTCTATGATAAATTCCTAAAAAACTTTGCAACTTATTAATTTTGTCTAGATCCATGTTCTTCATGTCATTAAAGGTCATATGGAAAACCCTTTCACGTGATATCCATGGTAGTATTCTATCTGCTTTGTCTAACACCGCGTTCAAATTTGCCGGTGGTCGTTTGCTCAACTTCGTCCACCTGTCCATACTTGCGATAATATCTTCCTTGTCCCTGGTCAGCACTATTTTGTGAAACTTACGAAGCAGTTTTTCAGTTTCGTGTTTGTATACCAAGTGTCCTACTCCTACTTGTCCCGATTTTATTCTTGGAAGAGACCGACGTAGTGGGCATCGAATTTTTGCTCTGTGTGGATGCTGAAGTTTTTCTGCTAGTGCAGGAGAGCCTACAGGGGGATATATTTCGAAATGCTTTTCACTGAAATGATTGTTATGAAAATAAAATCCTAACTCCTTAAGGATGTTTGCACACAAATATGTTCCTGCTTTGGGCTGACTGATTATGAAACACTTTATCTTGTGCATAGTTGATTTTCAACAACAAATTTGTATAGACATTCAGCCCATCTGTGGTGACCAGTGTGGTTTGGATGGCCGTCATTGGCCGACTTGACCCAGCCATTCTTGGCTACAAATTCAAAGTGACTCTGAACATAGTCCTTGTTGTTCACGCTGACTTTGTGATCCACAGAAGATCTATTGTTCAGTTGCATCTGAACGTTTTCTTTTGCGTACTCACTGCTCTCAAAGTTATAGAAGTGTTTCCTGTCTATCTGATCTTTCAACAATTTGAGATCCGGTCTGGGTTTCCCATTTATTTCGTTTTCGGGTAGATCGTTTGTGAGTGCGTGATAAAACACATATGGTATGTTGTGATACTTTAAAAAATACTGTAACGATAGAATATTGGTGTAAAGTTTTACAGCACTTGCCAGCTCGATATCAAAGTCTTCGTCTCGCATAAAGAAGTCATGATGAGGCAACTGCCACGTACCCCACTGGTAATCAAACTTTAGTAGTTCTCCTTTGATACCACCTTGCTTCTCTTTGGGGGTCCTCGCACTGCTTACGTAATCCCACCTGTACCCTGTAGTCCATCCAACACTGACAAAGGTGTCTTTTATCTTGTCTGGATTTTTGAAGAACCAGTGCATGGTTGTGTTAACAATCCGGTCATTGCCCCTGCCACCTTTTGCAAGATTTATTGTTGGTTCCTCTATTTCTAGATGCTGTCCTAACTTTTGATGACAACTGCCATATACTTTTTTTGTGCTGAAACTACAACCGTTGCTTAAATGATATTTCATATACTTTTACTTACGTGTTCCCAACACTCTCCGGATTCAAATTCTTCTATGCTCCACTGACAGTGTGCAATTTTATTAGCCCATGCTGATTTGTCTCCGGTGAAAGGATTTTCAATTTCACTGATCTCCTTACTGCTCACATCGTACACCATGCTTCCTGTATCACACGCTATATTTGGAATGCCCTGTAGGACTGCATCTATTCCTGATCCCGATGTGTAAGTGACCGTGCACCAGGCTTTATTCAACTGATCCTGTATAGGGACAAAGCCATCCCTCCTTAAATCTGTTTCTTGCCAATGAACATCTGCCACACGCAGGATTTTTTCTTGTAGTTCTTTGTGCAGTGTGGATTTCCTATAAAGAGGATGGGGTCTTATCACTATCTTCCTGTCTGTGTGTTCACGTAACTTTTCTACTGTGGTCTCTGTCCATTTGAAAACGTCAGCACCCCTCATGCTGGCATCACCAACTTTCTGCATACAGAGTAAAATGTGTTCGCCAGATGATCTCCATAATACGTTTGGATCATACCCGTTCCTTCCAAACACTTTATTCGATCTATCAGACGTTATGTGTTCAAATCCCCAATCGGCATCGTCCCAGAGGAATCCGTTTACTCCGACCCTAAACTCGCTGTGCAATGCTGTGGTTATCGGTCTGCCTATCAGTTGTGTCTCAATCTGCACATAAGGCATACCGCTTTGAATAACTTTTCCTTTGCCCCTGTGTGCTGGCTTACCTCTTTCTTTTTTGTAACTGCCAAAAATTACAGCACAATCATACTTGTGTGCTTGTGAACTGCTTACCAGATCACCGCCACTGCCTATGGCAAATGATTCAAGGTATTTCAGATAATCGTTGTTGTTAGCTGTGTCTGTGATTACTGCTACTCGCATGGAGTATTTACGTAGCGGAGCGAAAGCGTTAAATTTACCAAATATGCGTTTTTAAGAAATAACGCGAAGCGTTAAAAAGCGTAAAGCCGGCCTGCCCTTTTGAGCTGACCGACTCCACAGTGTCCTAGAGACTAGAACGTGAATTTAAGACCCGCTGACATTCCAGTAGTGTCTACTGAAGCACCAGTCTTGTCTTGGAACTCGTATCCAGCGTAAACTGAGAACGACTCTGTCACGCTGTGCGTAACACCTGCAGTCGTATACTTCGTACCGTCCTTGACTTCACCGTAACCAACAGCAAACTTTGTTGCGTCGATTGTGTGATCCACTGTGATCTCGTTTGCAGTCACGTCCGTGCTGGCCGCCGCTACAAAGTCCTTCTTAGTGTGTACAACGTTAACGTTAGTAGAGTCTGATAGTGGAACTGTTACACCCGCACCGTAGAACTTCACTTCGTTCACTTTGTCGTCTGTCATGGCAACACCAATGTTGGCACCACCTATTGGCATACTAGCCGCTGTTTCAAATACATCAACACCGTCTTTGCCTGTGTCACCGTCGATTTTGATCTGTGAATCAAAACTGATGCCACCTAGGCTAGTTGAGTATTGTACCAAGTGACTGTCCCTGCTGAAAAGCTTCTGAGAAGCACCTGCGCCGTATTCTGGGAACACGTCAGTCTTGCTAGTCACGTTGCTTTTGAACACAGAGTCCATTCTACCTGCCTGTACTTTACCTGCAGAACCTTCAACACCAGCGTATGCTAGTTTTGAATCGAACGGATTTGATCCCGAGTCGTCAGTGTCCACGCCCACTTCTATGTGTGCGAAACCCTTGATTCCGTCGGTAAGGTCGTCAGTGATGCTCACACCGATCGAACTGCCGTTGTCTTCTGCTTTCAGGATCTCTTTTCCTGATGCGTTTTCATCGTTACCGATCCTGTAGTTCACACTACCGTTCATGGTAATTTCAGCCGCTTCTGCCGGTGCTGGTTTCAGCACTGACCATAAGGCCCAAGCCGCGACGATAATCGCCACACCTAGAGCTATCTTTTTCTTTGTCATTTTCATAGATTTGTTTTCTCCTGATCTATTATGATTGAAATGCGATCACTGGCCTAGCGATCGCTCTGGATTGTAAGACATATTTATGGAAAATGCAACCTTTAATACACACTTATATTACCAAAAATGTTTTCACCCACCCCTGCAGAGTGCATAATTACGGGTAGCACAAGGAGGCGAAATCATGGGCATACACTACGATTACAAGAGCACCAGGGGTGCCAAGAAGATGCAGAAGCAACAGGAACGTGAACAGCGTAGGCGGGGCCGGAAGACCACACCCACCCTGACCCAGTCCGCCACCGAGGAAACAAAACCGCTGACATTGGACATGATCACCGATCCCAACAAATGATAAATCACAGGCTCTTCGACCACTACGGCATCGACACCAAAAAAGATATGGGGATCACCACCAACTGTCCACGACCGTTCGACACCGTGCTGATAGACAAGCAGGGCTCGTGCTACGCCTGTGAATGTACATCTTGGTTGCCGCAGAGCATGGGCAACCTACAGATACAGTCACTGAATGACATACTCGGATCCGATGTGGCAAAGGAACTGCAGTCGTCCATAGTGGACGGGACCTACAGGTATTGCAACAACAGACACTGTGCATGGTTGCTGAACAACAAGGATGGGACAGCGTGGGAGACACAGGTGCCACAACGCAGGATCAAACACCTTAGATTGGCCATAGATGATTCGTGCAACCTGAGATGTCCAAGCTGTCGTAAGGCACTGATATTCCACAAAGAGGGTTCCGCGTTCAACTTGGGCATAAGGTTGGCCGACAGGATCAATGATTGGTTGAGGACATACGACCATCCTCTGCAGGTGCACATAGGATCGGACGGCGATCCATTCGCCTCACATGTCTACAGGCACTTCATGGAGCAGACACCAGAGAGGGACAACATCAAGTACAGCATACTGACCAATGCACTGATGTTCAAGGAGTTCCACACACGAGTGCCATACGTCACACGTAACCTACAGGAACTGGGCGTTAGCATTGACGGTGCCAGCAAAGAAACCTATGAGAAGTTGAGACTGGGTGGCAAGTGGGAAAAGTTGCTGGAAGGACTGGAATGCATATCTAAACTGAGGCAACAGCACGACTTCAGATTTATACTACACTTCGTGGTTCAGAAACAAAACTACCACGAGATGGAAGACATCATAGACCTGGGCAGACGATACGGAGCTGACAGGGTTTGGTTAAACAGGATCACAGACTGGCAGACCTTCACTGACTTCGGAGTACACGATGTCGTGTCACCTGAACACCCCGAGCATGACAAGTTCCAAGAAGGATTTATGAGGATAAAGTCTGCAGACAACTTTGTGGAGTACGCAACACTAGAATAATACACAACAGTTGTAAATCACTTTGTCAAGTGATCAAACCATGTTAATTTAAATATTATTACAATGGATCCTAAATCGTTTTTTAAAAATAAAAGTATTTGCACCTTACCATGGACAGGGTTTGAACTCGAACCAGATGGCCGTGTGAAGAACTGTGTGATATCACAAGAAGCAATAGGAGATATCAACAAAACCAACATCAGAGATATAGTGCATGGGGAGAAGAATGTAAATTTGAAAAGGCAAATGAAGGCAGATGCTAAACCTAGTAATTGTAGCGGATGTTATCTACAGGAAAAAAATCGATCTTCATTGAGTAGCATCAGTAGTCGACTGTATTATCTAAGGGAGATTGCACCCAAGACCGAGCTTGACTTGTACGACGATGCCAAAAACTTCTCTTTGAAGCATGTGGATCTACGATGGACCAATTCGTGTAACCAGGCCTGTGTATATTGTAGTCCAAGATTCAGCAGTAAATGGGCCAGCGAGCTTGGAGTGACCATTAAATCCAATAAAGATTCCAGACAAGACGTAAAAGATTTTGTCTATGAAAATGTTGAACAACTACAGAACGTTTATCTCGCAGGCGGAGAGCCAATGCTAATGAAGGAAAATTATGATTTTCTCAAGTTGCTTAAGGAAAAGAATCCAAACTGTACTATCAGAGTCAACACCAATCTAAGTACAACACAGACAGGTATTTTTGAATTACTTTGTTCTTTCAAGAACGTCCACTGGACAGTAAGTGTCGAGGCCATGGAACAGGAATATGAATACATACGGCACCATGGGTCGTGGAATGATTTTAATACAAATCTTGATGTCATTCGAACATTGAATCATAAAATATCTTTCAACATGCTACACCTAATACTAAATTACAATTCCATTTTTGATTGCATAGATTACCTTAAGGACAAAAATTTTCATGACAACAGTTTTGTTATCGGGCCGTTGTATGGACCAGACGAATTAAATCTTCTCAATCTGCCGGAGCAAATGATCAATGATGTAAAGGCAAAACTGACAGATAGATTGTCTATGAAACCCGCAGGTTATCTTAAAAACAGTTATGAAAACTTGCTCCAGTATTTCTCTACAACTTCGTGGGACAAAAACATTTCATTGTTTTATGAAAAAACCAAATTAAGAGACGAAAGACGTAATTTAGATAGTAAGAAAATATTTCCAAACTTATACAAGGAACTAGATGTTTACACACTGGAATAAGTTATTAAACACAGATTGCACAGTGATGGACATTGGTCCTCACACCATCTATCCTATATTCCGAGTTGGGTTCACATCGTTGTCATCAGTATGTGATAAAAAATATATTAACGAACAAATAAATGACTGTAAGCATATAGACATAATGATCAGAGACCCCGGGGCTCGTTTCGTTGGAGGTGTAAACGAATACTGTAGACAAAACGATCTAGGTGTTTTGGATACATGGCAACTGATACAGCAAGGCAAATTGATCGACAAACATTTTGCACCACAGTACATGTGGCTCTTGCATCTGTACAAGTTCTACAAAGGCAGTGTTACTTTACTACCTTTCGAACACATAAAAAATATAACAAGTGTCCATGCAAATAATAGATCCAGCAACGGCTTCAAGCACCAATCGGTAGCACTATTGCAACCATTTGTGGACATAGACTACAAGTTACAAGAACATTACAACGAAACTCTCGAACTGGGCGAGATTGTGAGGAGATATAAAAATGTTTTGTCCTAGACTTGACCATTTCACGAGACTCAACAATGACGGCACGGTCGGCAAATGCGGACACATGATCAATGCAAAAGGTTATGGCAGTTACGAAGAAATGGAACACAGTGATTGGATGAGAGGCATCAGAAAAACCATGTCTCAAGACAGGTGGCCGGAGGAATGCACAAGATGTAAGCAGTCAGAAGAAACCAAAGGCGAGAGCATCAGGACCAACAGTATAACAAGACACAAGATGTTACACCCGGTCCGCAAGGACTATCTCATAGTGGGCGGTGTGCTAGACAACGTGTGCAACAGTGCCTGCCAGTCCTGCAACTCCGGACTCAGCACAAAGTTAGGCAGTCTCGAATCAAAAAACTATCCTCGTGTGGACAACTTTGAAGTTTTCAAAAAACTACCACAAGAAAGAATCATTGAACTAGATGTCAGTGGTGGTGAGCCGACAGCCAGTAAAAACTACAAAAAGATTTTGGAAACACTTCCAGATAATGTCAAGATAGTAAGAATGAACACCAATGGTTCAAGAATGATTTCTGAATTGGAAGATGTGCTAAAGAGAAACATAATGGTCATAGTAACAATGAGCCTAGATGGCATAGGCAGTGTGCATGATTACGCTAGGTGGCCAATCAAATGGATAGACTACAAGAAGACTGTGGATGCCTACAAGAAACTGCAGGAGAAGTATAAATTGTTACAACTAGACTTCTGGACCACCGTAAGTTGTCTGAACATAAAGAACTTGCCAGAGATAATCAATTTTGCAAAGAACAAAGGTATACCACACGACTGGGCATTCCTTAACAAGCCAAGCGTTTTAAACATTAGGTATAAGAATAAGTTTACAACACTTGCTAAACACATGTCGCCAAACGAAATAGCAACAGACATGGACAATCAAAAACAACTAGATGCATTTATAAAAATGCAAGACAGTCTGCGAAACATCAATATAAAAGATTATTTCAACTTCATAGAAAACTGATCGAGAAACAATTTCGCAAAGCGTTTATGATGGTCCACGCCGTAGTGTAGTCCATCTCCGGCTAGGCTTGGTTCGATGTATTGCTTACGTTGTTCTCTGCTGTCCCAGTAAGGCCAACAGTTTTTTATTGTGTAATTTTCTAACACAGCAAGTCCTTGTATGTGTTCGTGATATGAATCCTGTGCGAAACAATGGAAAGTCTTGGCTCCGTTTTTCTCTGCGTACTTCTCAACAAAGAAAACATTCTTTAGGAAATTGTTCTTGTCAGTCAGTTCGTTTTCATTTTTTAATTCCTCATCATGACTCATGATACTTTGTGCGTAATTTTGTAACTTCTCCCTACGACTCCAGAAAGGCCAACACACGATGATAATTCTAGGATCAATTAGTTTCTCACAACCGTACAGTATTCTAACAACCTTGTCACCACTTGCGCCTGGCTGACCTAAATTCCAATAACGTAATCTTTCTGTATTATGTTGTGACAGATAGTGAACCCAATGCTCGTTGTCTTCTAGGCCTTCGCCGTATGTGTGAGAACAACCAAGTACCACAACATTCTTTTTGCCCGACGGCATAGGATCCCAACTAGGACATCTGTAATGGCCTTCTGGTAGTTCTCTGTCTGTGTAATAACCAAACTTCATTACGAACTTCCCTTTGCGAGATTCATTCTTTGGTTGAGCCTGTGAACTATGTACAGTTCCATGAATCCCATCCTTTTTTTGTTACCAAACATGTTGGGATATTTCATTTTGCCTATCATAAGATACTTCTCGTCAGCGTACAAGTCTAATCTGCCCTTATTCTCAGGATATCTAAACTCCAACGCTTTGTGCTTCCAAAGATACTTTACAATTTTAGATTCGTCCAAGAGCATTGTCTCTGCCAGGGCAGGTGGTATGTTCTCTTTAAACTGCTTCAACTTGATCGAATAAAATTTCTTCACACAATTAATTATTGTGCTGTGTGGTGTGCCCGGCAGGATTCGAACCTGCGACCCCAAGTTTAGGAAACTTGTATTCTATCCAACTGAACTACGGGCACTTGTAGTGGCGGTCCCTGGGGGAATCGAACCCCCCTTTGCAGGATGAAAA
>Ga0181407_1000596_pt1 | contig 12222 bp, 20 predicted proteins | sample 30SPOviralmetaG_FD_130136 | JGI IMG/M metagenome (GOLD analysis project Ga0181407, IMG submission 130136) | Marine viral communities from the oligotrophic San Pedro Time Series (SPOT) site, San Pedro Channel, CA, USA - 30 SPOT_SRF_2012-01-26 | ecosystem: Environmental > Aquatic > Marine > Strait...
CAAGCAAATAATGATGACGGCTCATGCTTAACATTACATACGTATGGTTGTACAGATCCAACAGCATTTAATTATGATCCTAATGCTACTATGATGGATCTTATTCCTGATTGTAATTATTTATTAGAAATATTTGATGCAGGAGGTGATGGATGGGGTAACTCATTTATAGGAATATATCAAAATGGTATTGATCTTGGAACATATACATTAGGACCTGGTAATTATGGTAATTCATGGAATATTATATTAGATCCAGGTATTCCGGTAGAGGTTAGATATTTTGAAGTAGGTGGACCACAACAACCACCTCAAGAAGTACAATTCCAGACTTGGCATAATTCATTTAAACTAACAAATTCGGACGGGTTTGTATTAATGTATGAAGGTGTTAATCCTTTTGCAAATAATGGCCAAGGAGCACTTCAATCATTTGAATCTCCATTTTGGACAAAATATACAGGAATACCATTTTGTGGCAACACTTGTATACCAGTAGTTTTAGGATGTATGGATTCTACGGCAGCTAATTATGATTCATTAGCAAATGTTGATGATGGAAATTGTATTCCTATTATATATGGTTGTACAAATGAATTTGCTCTCAATTATGATTCATTAGCAACAGTAGATGATAACACTTGTATTGCAATTGTAAATGGTTGTATGGATTCTTTAGGATATAATTACAATCCATCTGCCAATGTAGATGACGGTTCATGTATTTATTTAGGTTGTACAGATATAACAGCTTGTAATTATGATGTAGTTGCAAATGTAGATAATGGAGGTTGTACTTATCCAATTCAATATTATGATTGTTATGGAGCTTGTATAAATGATTCAGATAGTGATGGAGTTTGTGATGAATTAGAAATTTTAGGATGTACTGACCCATTATCAATTAATTTTGATCCATTAGCAACAGATGATGATGGTAATTGTATTCCTTATGTTTATGGTTGTACTGATTCAACAATGTACAATTATAATGCAAATGCAAATACCGATGATGGTAGTTGTGTACCATATATTTATGGTTGTACAGATCCTACTCAATTTAATTATGATCCATTAGCTAATACAGATGATAATAGTTGTGTTCCAGTTGTAATTGGTTGTATGGATGTTACAATGTGGAACTATGATCCTTTAGCAAATACATCATCTGGTAACTGTATACCATTTATATATGGATGTACAGATTCAACTCAATTTAATTATGACCCACTTGCAAATACAGATAATGGGACATGTCAACCATTTGTATATGGATGTACAGATGCAGCTGCATTGAATTATGATCCATTAGCAAATACATTAGATAATTCATGTTGTTATATAGCAGGATGTACCCAAGATTGGTCATTAAATTATGATCCTGCTGCTTGTTTTGATGATGGTAGTTGTATTGATATAGTATATGGATGTACTGATGTAGGAGCATATAATTATGACCCATTAGCAAATGTAAGTGACCCAGATGCCTGTTTATATGATGCAGGATGTTATGGAGGACCAGGAGTACCTTATTGGTTGAATGATGGATGTTATGCCTGGGTGATTGATGTAGATGATTATTGTTGTGAAAAAGATTGGGACGCAAGTTGTCAATCAATGTATGATTATTGTCAAAATGGTTGGCCAGTAGGAATCGAAGAAATGAGTGATGGTATGATAGTTGTATATCCTAATCCAACTTCCGATGTATTTAATATAGAAACAAGATTAGATATTGAAGTACATATTTATGATATGATGGGCAAATTGATAATATCAGAACAAAATTCTAAAAGAATTGATATGACAAGTGTGCCGAATGGTATATATAATATGGTCATACTATATGATAAGTTAAGATTAGTTAAAAGAGTGGTTAAACAATGAGAATATTAGGTATAATAATGATACTAACATTGAGTTCATGTATGGTATCGAAAAAAACATTTGATGATAAATGTTGTAAAATGGAATCACAAATTCAAGAACTTGAAAGTAGATGTAATGGCATGGATATGAAAGAACGACTTTTAAGGCAAGCCATTCATGATCTACAATCTAAAAATGATACAATTAAATCGGAGCAAGACCAATGAGAAAGTTATTAGTTATTTTATGCATGTTACCTATATTAGTGCACGCACAACAACCAAAGTTTGGTCCTGCGCCAGCCGAAAAAGAAAGTAAGTTCAAAAAGAGCCTTAAGAAGACTTTCAAATATGCAACATTTTATGGAGCAATCAATGGTGGTAACTCTGTTTCAGATGTAGATGTGTTTAGTGTTACAAATGGATTGCAGACTAATACAATTAAAACTCCATTTGATTATTCTATTGCATTAGGTGTAAGAAAGATTGCAAGACTAGGATATGAAAATAGAGCAAATACATTTTATAATGGTACAGAGAATTCATTTTCAGATGCAGCAACAATTGGTAAAGTAAAAGGGTTTGAATTCTTATTTGAAGCTGATTTTGCAAGACAACAAGGAATTGAATTCTTAAACCAAAATCACTTCTTAAGATATGTTGCAGATGATTGGATAGTAAAGATAGAATATTTGCAAGATGGTTTTGCTGATATTGAATATTTTGAAGCTTCACAAAGATATCGATATAAAGTAGGAAAGAAATTTTCATTCAATGTAGGTGCGGTACAAAGATTATCAGAACCATATGGATATGACCCATTAGAGGAATGGATGTTATCAAATGGTAATTTACATTATACAGATTTAGCAATACAAGAAGGATATAATATAGAGTTTGATGGAATGGGAGGAGTTACATATTATAATCCATCAGGAGGTTTAGTTGCAGAAAATACTCAAATATGGGAAGGAGTTGTTATACCACAAGTATTAGCAGATTATACAGAAAAGAAAAGAGATGCATTAGATTTAACAATACAACATTCAGTAGTAATTGGATTTGACTTTTATCATTTTGAAAAGAAATGGTGGTTACATTCATGGGGAAATTTAATGCCATATCATTATGATGATGGTAATGAATTTTCTTATCATAAATATAATGAAGGACAATGGTTAGATTATTCAGGAGGTCTAATTTTTGGTTACAATTTTAATAAAAGTTTAGGAGTGTTCCTAGAAGGAAAATATAACAAATATTGGAATCGTGAATGGCACGATTTCAGCGTAGGTATAAATTACGTAATTCGTTAATGGAGAATAAAAATGGCTAAAGAATTAAATGAAGATACAGGCTTTAATGTATCGATAAAAACATTAATAGGAATAGGATTTGCAATGGCAACTGTTATAAGTATGTGGTTTATGCTACAAGCGGATATAGAAGAAGCTAAACAATTGCCAGAACCTCCAAAGCCAGAAATATCAAGAATGGAATTTGATATGAAAGATCAAAATATTAGATTGACTATTCAAAATACAGCAGATGATGTTGCTGAAATAAAAGAGGACATCAAACGTCTAGAAGAAAAAATAGACAAACTAAGATAGGAGATAAGTTATGAAAGAAGCATGTAAATTATTTGCACGTTATGTATTAGTATTATTATTAATTTGTATAGGTAGTACTGCTGGAGCACAGACATTGAAACTTGGTGATGGTGTACAGGTTATACATTTCAACGCCGGATGGAATTCTGCTGCAGATGTTAAATGGGTAGGAGACTTAGAAAATTGTAAAGTTAAAAAGTGTGATATAGCATCTGATACTAAAGCACAGAGTAAATGGGAAATTGTAGTTGTACCGACAATTATAGTATTCAAAGATGGCGAGGAAGTAAAAAGATTTCAAGCAGATATATCATTTTCAATGAAAGCCACATTAGAAGATGTTCAAGAAGTAGTAGATGATTCTAATATGGATTCATTCTAACAGTATATTTATATTAAAGAGGAAAATACAATGACAAAATTTGATTCACATAAATGGATAAGAGAATTCAAGTCCGGGAAACTTAATGAATTAGAAACAGATAGAACGGGCATGCCAGTTAAAGGATTTCAACCAGGTGATAAGTGGAGAAATGATTTTGATTATACCGGCATGTTGAGATTTAGTGCAGAAATGGTAATACCAGAAGACTTAATGCAATTTGCACAAGATGATTTTGTACAATTACTTAAAGATTTATTTGAATCATATACAGATGTAAATTATCATTCAGAAGCACAAGATTTAGGTAATGCAATTGATTGGATTGATGATGCTAGAGGAAGAGATGATGTACAGAAAATGCGAATGGAACTTGAAAGAGCTCAAGACTTTTTAGAGTCTCATCAAAAGGCAGCTGCTAAAACATTAAAAAGTTTAACAAGAGGAAAATAATTATGAAACTTAAAGACTTAACACCTAAAGGCCAAAAGGCTATAAATGAAGTTGATTATTCAACAATGAGATTAAAATCTAATATTGACCAGAAATGGGATAGTACAGATACAATGATGGATGATCTAAGACAATGGATAGGAGCATCAGTAGCAGCAAGTGGTCCTGATATGGGTAAAGAGTTAGCATCTGCGTTAAAATTAATGATGAACTTTGCTGAAGGCGAATCGAGGAGATAAATTATGTGGTCAATATTCAAAAATAACAATGATTGGAATGAAAAAACTATAGTAGGTTTTATTGCCTTCGTAGTAATGTGTTTATTTGCATTATTAGATTTAATAACAGGATATACTGGTAAAGATCTAGTTATCAATGAAACAATATACAATGCCTTTACATGGATTGTAATTGGTTGTTTTGGAATTGCCGGCGTCGAGAAATTTGCTAAAAAATGAAACTAAACAAGAAAGCATATAGAGATTTTGATGAGTTAGAAATATCTCAAGATAATACTATTCAGTTTAAAAAACAAGGAAGTAGTTATCTTGTTAGACATGTTAATTCAAATTCATACATGGATAAAGATATTATGAAGTTTTTGCCAATAACAGGTCAAACAAGATTTGCAAGTAGATATTATTATACATATGATGATAATCTTAACCCTACAAAATTAAATAAAATACAATTTGAAAAATTATTATCTGCAATTGATAAAGGCTGGAAGAAATATGCTAAATCGTTTGCAGACTTTTATGCAAATAGACAAGTTGCAGATGGAGTAGAAAATATGAAACTAAAAAATATATTTGAAGATAAAAAGAAAGGTGCTGACGGAAAGGCATGTTGGAACGGCTATAGATATGCTGGTACGGAAGATGGCAAAGACAAATGTGTTAAAGTAAGTGAATCATTAGGTATAGAGATATGGGAACATAGTCAACCAGTACTATGGCAAGAAGCAGAATACCAAGGCAGAGATGTTAAGATAGGTAAAGTATCTAGAGGCGGCTCAAAGAAGTTTCAGGTATATGTTAAAGATGGCGATAAGGTAAAGAAAGTATCATTTGGTGATACAACAGGTTTAAGTATCAAGACAAAAGATCCTAAAAGGAGAAAGTCTTTCAAAGCAAGACATAATTGTGATTCACCAGGACCTAAAACTAAAGCAAGATATTGGTCATGTAGAATGTGGGCTGGACCTGATTCAGTTAAAAACATGTTGAAGAAATAAATAATGGCTAAAAGAACAAATACATTTACGTTTAGGACTAATAAACAAAAGAAACGTCCTGGAGTTCATAGCAAATGTAAAACATCGAATTCAAAAAATTCAAAATTCTACAAGAAAAAGTACAAAGGCCAGGGTAGATAAAGCTTCTAAATTATTTGCCAGTACGTAATATTTTTCTTATATTTATATTAAATAAGAAGAAAATGGAGATATTAGTGGAAAATTATCTGGATCTAACGATTGATGAAGTCTATGATGTCATATCAAATATCAATATATGGCCGCCTTCTTTTGATCAAAAGAAAAAGATAAAGTTCATGAATTCCATGATCAAATATTTCATAGAAAAAGAAGAATATGAAAAATGTGCAATCTTACAAGGAATCATCGATGGATTGGAAAATAATAAGCAAACAAATAGACACAGCGGAATTGACCCAAACTGATCATCAACCTATATACCTAGTGTATGTGAGAGATGATGTTGGGAATAATATAGAAGCAAAGGAAGCCTATGGTATAAATCATAGGACAGAAGTTACAAAAGAATTTATACATAAGTATGAATCTCAAGGAATAGTGAAAATAGAACACGAGGAATAAAGTTATGGAAAGTTATTGGACACAAACAACAACTTATGGAGAAATCGAAATTATTTGGGAAATCACCAAGGCGTAGGCGAAAGCGTATGCAATTGTATTTATTAAATGACGATGTTAATTCATTCGAATATGTAATAGATGCTCTTACAACAATGTTACCTATGTGTAATACATTGCGGGCAGAACAAATAGCAATGTTAGTTGACGGTGCAGGCGAATGTAGTATATATTCAGGCTTTGCACCAGAAATATATTTATTGTATGCCCATTTCCAAAAATTAGGATTGACAGTACAAATTAGAGAATATAAACCAAAACGTAAATAAATGAAAGATTCAGTACAATTATTTTTGTTCATTGCCTTAATGTTTTTAGGATCGGTATGGACAATGACATCATTAATTCATTATGAAAAACAAATTGAAAGTTTAGAAATTGAATTAGAAACTCAAACAGATAGTTTGAATTGCACAATTGATAGTTTAAAGCTAGAAATTGATACACTAACTTGGGAAACTGAGTTATGGGATTATGAAATAAAAAATCAAACATCTGATCTATTATCAGCAATAATGTTTGTAGAATCTAGTTATAACGATTCTGCTTACTGTGAACCTGAAGATGCAGTAGGTGTATTGCAGATTAGGAAGACTATGGTTGATGATGTAAATAGAATTCTAGAACGTCAAGGAAGTTATAAAAGATATACATATCAATGTAGATGGAATAGATTAGAGTCAATTGATATGTTTAATATATATGTAGATTATTATAGATTAGAATCTGCAGAAGAAATTGCAAGATGTTGGAATGGTGGCCCTCGAGGCATGGATAAAGAAGCAACAGTTTATTATTGGAATAAGGTTCAAGATCATTTGGATAGTTGAAATAAATTTTATATATTAATAATATGAAGACAAACGTTATAGCAAAATTAGAGATAGAAGGATTACATAATTGGCCTGATGCTGAATCTGTATTTCCGGAAGTAGGATTCTTAGCAAGTATGCATAGACATAAATGGTTTATTACAGCTAAGAAACAAGTTAATCACGATGATAGAGATGTAGAGTTCATTATGTTCAAGAGAGATATTATAGAATATCTAGAACATGAGTATTTTAACTTCGAATCTAGAACACATGAATTTGGAGCAAAGAGTTGTGAAATGCTTGCAAAAGAAATAATGAAAGAGTTTGATTGTTGTTATGTTTCAGTATTTGAAGATAATGAGAATGGAGCTGAAGTATATTTATAAATGATCGCGAGTAGTTATATTAGCTGCTTATATGGACCTGGGTTCGAATCCCAGCATCTCCACCAAGTGACAACTAACGATATGGGGATGTTTTGGCTTTGACAGTAAGTAAGGGTATAATGAAGATCACGTTTAACTGGCGAACAAGTTGAAATGGCGATGGCTGCCTAAGGCATCCTGACCCGAACGGTATAAAAGAGGTCATGTCGTAAAAACCTCGGAGGATGGTAGGTAATTATATTAAAAGGAAAAAGTTATGAGTAAAGATTTAGTAGTACAAATTATGAAAGAATGGTATGATGCCATGGAAAAGCAAAATATTGCAGTTCAACCAAAGGCATCTACTATATTAGGAACTATTCTAGCTAAACATCTTAGTGATGGAGAAGATGATGTGTTTGATAGATACATGAACACTAAGGCTGGAGAGTTTGATGCATTCTGGAAATCATTATCTAATGAAGAAAAGGCGTATGTTGAAAAAAGAAGACAAGAAATGAGAGATGACTGGTATGCTAAACGTGGGTTAGTTGATGAATACAAAACAAAAGTTTTATTAAAAGGATAATCCATGCCATTCAAGCCAGGAGAAGGTAGACCACCAATGAATATCTCCGAATCGGAGATTAAATATGCAATGGCTAATACACAATCCTGTGCAGGTGCAGCTAGATTCTTAAAAGTATCATATGAAGCGTTTAGAAAGTATTCTAAACTATATACAGATTCAGAGACAGGTAAAACTTTATTTGAACTTCATAAGAATAAAGCTGGTAAAGGAATTCCGAGAGCAACTAAACCTAGATTGAGAGGTCATTATGGTTTATTAGACATCTTGGAAGGCAAATATCCTAATTATCCACATAGTAGATTGAAAGTAAGATTACTTAAAAATGCTATATTAGAAGAACAATGTGATTCATGTGGATATTGTACTAGAAGAGTTAATGATTATTCTGTTCCATTATTATTAGATTGGATAGATGGAGATAGAACAAACCATGTAAGAGAAAATTTAAGATTGCTTTGTTATAATTGTTACTACCAAGAAGTTGGCAATCCTTTGGGCGGTAGAATGAAAAATAGTTATTGATATGATACGAATATTAGAAGTGCCTATTTATTTGCTAGTAATAGCAAGTTATTGTGTAGAAACTGGATCGTACGCCATGGCCATATTTTTATCAGCCATGTCATTGATACGATTATATATAAACCATGTAGTAGATAATAAAAAATAATATATGTTTTTTAACGAATTACCAAAGAATGCTCAGCCTCCATTATTAGAATTTGAAACTGATATGGAGTTCCACCAAGCATTATCAGACAATGCACATGCGATCCATATGAGAACGTTATATGCAATCAAATATGCTCATGAGACCAATTTCAATGATGAGATCACTATAGCATTTCTGAACGACGAAGATACTATTTTAGGATGTCCGCCAGATGTATGGATTGATAATTTGCAGATGTCATTAGAATACTTCATTGAGATTGAAGACTATGAAAAATGCCAAGAGGTCAAAGAACTCATCGATAAACTCCAATCTTAATGTATCCGGTTCCATATTTATTGATATGGATGCCAAAAGAAGGGAAGTAGAACAACTACTTTCTGATAAGCGGAAAATCGAAATACAAATCGATCAACTCCAGCGTGATTGCAAACATGAAAAACAAGTTATAAAACAAGTAGCAGATGATAGAAGTAGTTTTACCGTAAGGTACGTTTGTGAAAGTTGTGGTAAAGTTCTCGGCTGGCCTGGCGAAAAAGAACTAAAACAATTCTTCAAATAAATTAGGACTTATGAAGATCCGGCCTTATATTTAAGTATAAGTTAAACAAAAAGATGGCCGGATGATGAAATTGGTAGACATGAAAGACTTAAAATCTTTTGGACCGAATGGTCCGTGCAGGTTCGAGTCCTGTTCCGGCTACTATAATAAGCAAGTATCTCCTCAAGCTTATACCTTGTAGAAAGAGTAACTGGTCACATATGGGTTCAAGTCCCATCTTGCTTACCTTAATAAAATAAATTCAAATAAAAACATATGAAACATTTAATATATGCCCTAGCCTTATGGGCACCAACAATATCAGCTCAATGTAACCAACATGTATTTACATCGGTAGGAGCTACAGAATATACATCTTACCAATATCAAGACTGTGAAGGTCTTCTACATTGGTTCAGTTTGCCAATTGGTGGCTACACCATAATACTATGTGCCGATATCGGTACAGCATTTGTTCTAAATGGAGATGGGTTTGTTTATCCATTATTAACAGAACACCCTGCCTACGCTTCCTGTATTCAAATAGAATGTCCATCTGATATAAATGACGACGGCTATACTAATTTGGATGACCTATTATTAATCTTACAAAATTATGGAACACCATGCGAAAATTAATTTACTTACTAGCCTTATGGGCACCAATGGCCTCTGCACAATGTGATGTAGAGATCAGTAGCTGGAATGCAGCAACTGGAGATATTACTATTGAAGCTATCAATAGTGAAAATTGCGGATGCAATGAATTTACAACTGAAGGTAACACGTGTGAGACTAGTGGTAGTCCTCATGTACAGAACAACACGACAGTCTCATCTATAGTTTTAGGATTACATGTAGAGGGTTTAGATTACAATTGGATGGACTGTTTGACAACTGTTAATCATCTAGGCTGGACATTCAAAGTATTTTCCTTATACGGAAATCAAGTTTTAGAAAGCGGCGACACTTGGAATGCTAATGTATATGACTCAAGCTCCGGAACAAATGATTGTTGGGCAGAGATGCTTGCAAATGATACATTATGTACTGAACTAGTTATATGGCAGATTAATTTATCTAGAACTGCTTCCATAGAAGAGGGTGGTTGGGCATTGAGTAATGGATTCAATCAAACTCAAAATTATCCTGATGTAGACTTATCTAACAACATATCTATAAATTGTGCATTACCTACCTGTGATACTGTTTATGTAGATATTGAAATTATTGAATACCTTACAGATACTATTACCATTATAGAAACGGATACCATAACAATATATGAACTAGATACCATTACTGTATATGAAATAGATACTATATATAATGAACTAGTAGTTTACGAATACATATACCAGGTAGATACAATTACAGAATATCATACATTGACTCAATATATAGATTGTGAAACTGGATTGTCTTGTTCTCAAAGTGAGTGTGATGAAACATCTATATATGCACCAAATGCAGTAACACCAAATGCAGATGGCTGGAATGATACATGGCAAGTAATAGCAGATAATTGTTGGGATATGTGGGAGGTTAGAATATACAATAGATGGGGAGGACTTGTTTGGATTAGTACAAGTTCATTAGATGAATGGGATGCAGATGTTGCAACAGGCGTATATGTATATACCATTAAAGCTATCAAGTATAACCCTATGGAAGTATATGAAATGAATGGATATGTTACAGTATTTTATTGAAACATTTCTGAAAAAAAGCTTCAAAAAGATTTGCCTATACGAGATTTTTTACTTATTTTTATATTATAATTAAAAAGAGAGATATGAGAGCAATCCAAGAGTTTAAGTGTAGTTTAACCGGAACCAAGTGTATAGTAATCACCGATAAAGATGGCGATGAAATATGTTTATCAAAGGATGATTTTAAGAGAATGTATCCGAAAAAAAGTTACAAAAAAGCTTCAAAAAGATTTGCCTAATTGAAATATTATCCTTATCTTTAAGTATAAGAAATAAGAAATAAAAAATAGTAATCACCAAAAATCATAGTATGAAAGAGAAATTTGTTTATTTAGTAGTAGAGTTAGAAAACGGAAAGTACATCCTAAAAGATGTTGCCGGAAAGGTCCGTAAGGATATTTATGTAAGAGATATAATGTGTCAACATTGTATTGATAATGGCCAATGTATCCAATATGATACAGAGACCGGAAGATCATATCGTAAGGATATGGCATTGTTTAATGATATGAAACCAAAAGAAGTAGAAGTGGAAGCATCTAATAAAATAGAAGCAGATCCAGTATTAGATTTTATCCATAACAAGTCAGTAGACCTTCGTCCAAAGACATTGGTAATGCCAGATTTGAAATGGAAGTATTTAGTTCGATCTGCAATGAGAGGTAAGAATATAATGATGACCGGAGCAGCGGGTTGTGGTAAGACAATGGCCGCTAAGAGATTGGTAGAAGCTTTAGATAGACCAGAATTCTATTTCAATTTAGGTGCCACTCAAGATCCAAGAGGGACATTGATTGGTAACACCCATTTTAAGAAAGATGAAGGTACAACCTTTGCCGAATCATTATTTGTTAAGGCCATCCAAACAGAAGATGCCGTTATATTATTAGATGAGTTATCTAGAGCACATCCAGAAGCCTGGAACATATTAATGACGGTATTAGATCAAGGTCAAAGATATTTAAGATTAGATGAACATGAAAATGCTCCAACCATTCCAGTAGCAAAGGGAGTTACATTTGTTGCAACTGCAAATATAGGTAATGAATATACCGCAACCAGAGCAATGGATAGAGCATTAGTTGATAGGTTTATTATTGTAGAAATGGATATGTTAAACAAGGAACAAGAATCAGGATTATTAAAAGATCTTCATCCAGGTATTACCGTAGAGCAATCAGAACATATTGCAGAAATTGCTTCAATGACAAGAAAAGAAGTTAAAAGTGATGCACCTAGAATAACAAATTCAATTAGTACTAGAATTAGTGTTGAGATAGCAGGATTGTTAGAAGATGGATTTACATTAGC
>Ga0181407_1000598_pt1 | contig 12213 bp, 13 predicted proteins | sample 30SPOviralmetaG_FD_130136 | JGI IMG/M metagenome (GOLD analysis project Ga0181407, IMG submission 130136) | Marine viral communities from the oligotrophic San Pedro Time Series (SPOT) site, San Pedro Channel, CA, USA - 30 SPOT_SRF_2012-01-26 | ecosystem: Environmental > Aquatic > Marine > Strait...
ACCATCTGCATCAAGGGTGATGTCTCCTGCAACATCTAAAGTAAAATTTGCGGTAGATGTAATGAGGCCATTCGTGCCATCACTATAGATAGAAACGTCAGAGCCAGCACCGAAGATAGCCTTGTCGTTGTCACCAAATGACACGTTCCCTGTAGTTGTTAGACTAGGGACATTTATCGCATGACTGAAATCAAACTCGTCGTTAGTTGCATCCCACAAGATAGTCGCGTTGTTGCTCGCATCCACCGCGTCTTGGATAGTGATGCCCGCGCCGTCTGCTGTCGATGACGTGTCGCCCGCGCCGTAGTTCAGCGTGATGTTCTTGTCTTCAACGTCTAGCGTAGCGGTGTTGAGCGTCGTGGTGGTGCCGTTAACGGTTAGGTCGCCAGTAATCGTGGCATTGCCGCCAATGTTAGCGTTGCCAGATAAATGCAAGTCAGCAAATTTATACGCTGTTGTTCCAAGGCTGACAGTGCCGTTTTGTAAGGTGCCTGCGTTGTTAGTCGAACCAATCCAGCCGTCACCAAAACGCAAGCCAGTGTGGCCTGATATTGTTGAGTAAATAACAAAGTCACTGCTAACCGACGCAATGACGCCTAACGAACTGCCATCCTTATAAAACTGTGCGATCGTCCCTTCACTAGAAAGGCGGTTCAACGCTAAGGGCACACCACCGTCGCGTGTCGCCCATATATTCCCTAGATTGCGCACCTCTGCTCCTGCCGTGCTGAAATTACTAGAGGTCTTGCCCGTGAGGATGTTGCCAGAGTCATCAATGCGAGCCTTCTCATCGGTCGCTGAAGTCTTGAATATGAACTTTGCCGTGCTTCTGTGGTCGATGAAATCCATGTCGTTACCTTATGACCAGTTGACTATCAGCTTGTTGTTCAAGCCTTCCATTACGTTAGTGACGCTACTAGCAAGTGTGATGTAACCCGCGCCACTTGTGCCTGTTTTTATCAGGCAGTTATTGCCGCTAATAATACCCGCCAAAATGTTGCTAGCTGTTGTTGGGTTAACAAAAATGCAAGACTCTGCGGTGTCAGTCTTTGCTGTGTTGCCGACAACTTGGAAGTGCTGAACGTCCTCTATTGTAATCCGCCGCTCTGTGTTGTTGTCGCTAATTATGGCGTTGTTTGCACCATCGACACGCGTGACGCCCTCAATCAAAGCGTTGCCGCGTATCTCGACCGCTGAGGTACCTGTCGGCCCCGAACACGTCACCGCAAGGCCACCAGCGATGTGAGCGTTATCACTAACGACAAACTTGCCCGTGTTGCCCGATCCTGACGATGTAACCGCGCCGATGTACTTGTTGCCTATAATGTTCAGGCTACCTGTAAACGCCGTTGTGTTGCTGACAGTGCCGTCGATATGGCATCCCGTGACAGTGGCATCGCCAACGCTTCCTGTGACGCCTGGGTTGCCCGCAGGCGGAAATAAAACGTCACCGTTACCTGATGCCCCCTCAAGGTAAACGTCCTGCACAGTGGCGTTATAAGGCACTTCAATCTTAATGTCGCCGTGCTTTATGTAGCCATGCGCTAACCGAACGTCATGCTCGATAGCTGAGTTAGGCAATAGCAAAAAACTAACCCCATCATCCAAATTGCGGCAGATACCCGAGACGTAGAAGTTTTCGATATTGCAGTGCGTCGTGTCTTTAGCTGACCCGCGTATCAGCTTGTTGAAATAAGCCGTCGTTGCCGATGTCTGAATAAAGACGTTGTTGAAAAAGCACTTAGTATTGTCGGTGAGGTAAATCTGTAACAGCGAATTGTCGAGTGCCGTCGTATCAATGCCAGCTCGTGCGCTAACGTCAATGTGCAGGTTAGTGACGTTGGCAATCTCACAATCCTCTAACCAGAACGCGCCCGATGGGTTGTTGCTAAATGAGCGTGTTGAGTCATTTGTGATCGTGATATTGCTGGCGTTAAATATGAGGTTGCGATCAGCAGTGACACCACAAGAGCCGTAATTCTTAACGCTGGCGTTTGTGATGTTGTACTCGCCAAAGGAGCAAACATAATTAAATGACCCCTGCGGGCTTTCTGTCTGTGTGCTTGAGTTGTCACTAAAGGTTTTTTGTACTCCATCAACGTCGTATGTGTCAGGCAATAAACCGATGTCCTCTGCGTAAACATCTGAAACTAGTGTGCGACCGCCTTGCGTCGTACCACTATCTGCCGACTGAAAAATAGCAAAGCTTTGAAACGAGTTATTTTTAAACACACAATCTTGGATGATTGTAGTGCCATAAGAGTTAACGCGTATCGCCGCTAATGCGTGAATGTTCTCAAAGCGGCAGTTAGTGACGCGCACGTCTGTGTTTTCGTTGAAGGCATTGACCTTAATTATTGCACTTAGATCTGGCTGTATGCTGTTGTAGCCAAAAAAGTTAGAAACGGCGACAGTCCACGGCTCACGACCTACCTTGTAATCACCGCGCCCACCGTCAATAACAATGTTATCCAGCTCAATGGTCATCTTGGTAGTGCCAGAGCCAGCATCGCAGTTAATACGCCCTTGGTCGGTGTAGGACGTACCTAGCTTAAACTTGAAGTTTTTGATGCGGAAGAACGCGCCCGTGACGTTAATCGTCGTGGTGATTAGATAAGTCTTGTTGCCGCCATCCAGTACGCGGCCCGATGTCGATACAGAGTTAAACGCCGCTTGTAGTGCTGTCGTGTCGTCCGTTGTGCCGTCACCTGCCGCATCATCATCTAGCGTCGATATGATCTCATCAACTTTGTCGGTGATGTCATCGGTTACGTCAGTTGTATTAGCAACGACTGAGGTAGCGTTAAAGCTTGCTGTAGCGGCTGACTTGTTACCCGTGTAATCAACAGACTTGAGCCAGAAGTATTTAGTCGTCGCGCTGGTCTCATTGCTTGCCAGCGTATAGACAAACTCCTCGCCATTAACGACACCGTGAGGCGATCCAGGGATGCTATTACTGTCGGCAATGTAAACCTCAACGTGCTTAAAATCATCGTCTGTTGGGTTTGTCCACTCTGCTGTTATCTGCCTAACGCCGCCTGTTGCGCTTGTACTTGTCGGCGCTGAAGGCGCAGTCGTATCACCTGCAAGGCTTGCGACATTTAAGGTCGTGCCTGTGCTTCGTACTCCGACGAGGTTTTCGGCTTTAACGATAAACTCGTATGCTGAACCGATAGTTAGCTCAGGGACGCGCAGACGTGGCTCCCGTGTCTGATACTCAAAGACGTTGCCGTCGCTGTCCTTCTCTACAGTGACAATATAGAACTCAATGAACGCGTCAGTTGGCGCTGTCCATGCGAGATCCACGGAAGTGATTAACTTGCCATCTGGCCCTTTCAAGCCGATAGGCGTGTGACCGACTGACGTGACGTTATTAACTGTGCGACCGTCATACAGCGTCAGCTCTCCACCGCTTAAAAAGTCTTCTTCGTCGCTAGTAGTCCAGTCGTAAATCGCGGATGCCGTCTCAATACAGCTCAGGTTTACACCTAGTGCGCCGTCAGTGATTGCAAGCGAATAGTCAATGACCTCAAACACCTTAGAGCTATAGTTAAGTCGGTCATTAGTGACTTGTATTGTGTCGCCGACTTTGATTCTCAGACCTTTAAGGTTTGTCGTCATTGTCATAACAACTTGCTGTCGCGACTTCAGCAGAGCGATTTTGGCTAGTCTTTGTGCCTGCGTGTTGTTAGTGACACAAGGCAAAGCCATATCCAAGTAAATAGGATCGCCGTCCTCTGTTTCATACGTCGAGCTAATCTGAGCAGGGTAATCAAGAACCTTAAAGTTCTTTTCCTCCGATACAAAAATACCTTTAACGCCGTTATAAATCCCTCTGCGCGACTGCTTAGTTTGCGTCTGTATATCGCTGACAATATCGCTTTCGGTAAACGTAAGCGTTGGTGCTTTGTACTCAGCACCATCTACAAAATACTCACCGCCTGAGTAAGTCAGTCTCCCGCCCATAGAGGCTAGCAGTTGCTCAATGTTGGCTTTGATTTGATTGGCCGTATCAATGACGCCATTGCACTGATATCGGTCTTGCGTGCCGCCAGCGTCTAGCGTGACTTGCTCTTCACATAGGTTCGCCGCGTCTATCACTGATTGGTTGTTAATGTTCGCCGCTACCTCACCAAGGCCATAGCTTTGGTCAAGCATGTAGTCACGCAAGCACAGCGCAGGGTTTTGGCTGTAGCCGATAGACTGGTCACGAGGGTCGTATACCTTTTTGCCGCGTATGACGGCGGTGATGTTCGGGACGCCCTGAGGAAACTTGTTAGCGTTCCACTCTAATTTAAAGGCTATGTAGGCAATGCCCGACAGCTTGTGATTAGCTGTCCAAAGCACGTTGGCACCCGTAAGCTGTGTTGAGGCCGCCTGCCCTGATGTACCGAACTTGCGGTCGATAGTGACATACGTACCCCAATCATCAATAAAGCCGTTTGTAGTGTCCCAGACTTTATTGTCGTTAAACCATATCTCGTCGTAGGCTTGTATCTCATGCGTCGCAAACACAATAGCCATGTTTAAAAACTTGTTGTCATCGCCTGAGTGCGAAATAAATACGACCTGACCGCCGACACGCATTCTGCCGTAGATGGTTTTGCGACTGCTTGCAGGCTCACGGGTCGTCTGAGTGATGCCCCGCATCTGTGCGCCGATGTTTGGCTTTGGAGCCAATGCACGAGAGACCATCGACAGGCCAGCGCCAACAGCAAAATAACCTGCAAAGGCCGTTAAGCCAGTAGCACCAAAAAAAGCTAAGGCGCCTGGTAACGCCGCCGCCCCTATTGCGGTTGCTAATCCTGCAATTGCCGAAATAGCCATGTCGTTACCTCAGAACTAAAGAATAAACGCGCTCGATCTCTTCGAAGTTTAATCGCTCAAGGATTGCGTCGAATGGCTGATGCGCCTTTGTGTTGACGTGTAGCTTGGTTATGCCTTCTGCCGCTAGTGAGTCTATGGCGTACTTGATTAGCTTCACGCCTGTAAGCCCCTTACGCGCAGGCTTAGTTAGAAAAATAACGTCGTTGTTAGCAAACAAGTGGTCGCGATAATGAAGCGACTTGCTGACGATGACCACAAAGTAGCCCATCAACTTATCGTCTTTCCTAGCTGTGTAAATTCGTAACGCATTGACGGCGTCGAGCCGCGCATACGCTTCCCAGTCAGGATTCATTTTGATGATGTCTTTGTTGAGCGCGATCTCATCATAGTGTTGCTTTAGTAAGGGCTCAATTTCACGCCTAACTTTTGCTAAGTTTTCGATTGCAAATTTCATTACGGTAAGTCTCCTGGGTCTTCTCTGCCGCCATCATTTCTAACGCCATTGCTTCCCGAGCCTCCCTCAAAGCTACGGCCCCACACGATTTCCTTCTCTGCCATCTCCGCAACGAATTCCAGCCCCTTGTCATTGGGGTAGTCAATCTTCTGGTCTTCGGCTGTGTAGCGTCTGATGCGTGTGCGCTCAAACTCAATCAGCCGATTCTCAACATTGACCTGAATGGTCGCCGTTTCTGACGAGTCATTAATGACCATTGTGTCCATAAAGCCACTGAACACAGTAACGGGGCTAGTTATAACGGCGTTTGCCGCGTCCATAGCTCCCAACTTTACAGTTAGCTCACGGCCTTGGTAATCCTCGTCACGCGCCTTAGCCAGCAGTGGGTCGGTGATGCCTGACAAGGTGACAGTGATGCCGTTAGCCTGTAGCTCTGACGACTCCGCGATCTCACCAATATCAAGCAAGGTGCCTGCGCCGACATAGTCAACACTGCTGACCGTAAGCGTGCCGATACCATTCCACAGATTTAGGTCACCAGAATCAAAGGCACAAGTAACCAATACAATCGGGCGCACCAAATCGGCTTCGACAGCCGACTGCATCCCACTCGATAGCACCCTGCTCATATAGCCTCAACACAAGCAAAAGTGAAACCGTACAAACTAGCTTGATTAATACTCCAGCCAATCTGATTAGTGGCTAACCGCCAAGTGCCTTTTGGCAAAGTAAAGTCGAGAGAAGCACTAGACGCCGCACTTCTGAGCGGTGGCATAATGTTGATAGATGTGCCGCTTGTTGCCTCTGTCACAATATACAGCGCAGTGCCAATCTGGAAGTAGTCGCCAGCAACTACACCCGCAAACGTGCCTGTCAGTGTGGTCGCGTTTATAGCGCCTGTGCCTGTCCCTGTGGCTGTTGTATTGTGCAAAGGGTTGCCAAGGGTAAAGGTGTTAGCTTGGCCCCGTAAAGCGGCAAAGAAAGCCTCTACTTGCTTGGCCTCTGCGCGCTTCAATGGTGGCAATGTTACTTCTGCTTCCCACCTGACACCCTGATGCTGATAAACCTGCTGGTCATAGGTAAAGGGTGACTGACTAATCGCCGTTGCAGACCGTAGCCGCATGGTCATCGAGGTAAAGCCTATATTTGGAAACGCCGCCATTATGCACCCACCATTGCCTTACTGAAGCCACCGCCTCTCATTCTAGCATCTGCGACCGCTGACTTCGCGGCATTACTAATCTGTGGCAGTAAGTTAGCGATCTCAGCACGTACGGTTTGCTGTACGCCTGTCGTGACGTTGATATTTTGAACAACGGTAACACCGCTACCGCCAAGCTGGTCATTAGGCACAACGCGCCCTGTCGTACTTGGCACAAATACTTCTGGCCCCTTTTCCCCTACTAAGTAAGGGTTGCCGCCTGTTGCTACGCCGCCCCTTGCTAAAGCGCCAGTAACCGACGTAACGCCACCACCGCCGCCCCCTGACGCTGTAGTGCCACCACCACCAAATCCTGCTGTAATCGCACCAAACGCCGCGTCGACGATGTACTTCTGAACAAGCATCTGAATCAGGCTGTCGATAACTGACTTGGCCATTTTCTTGATAGCGTCGCTAAACTTTTCCGCGCCAGTGATTGCCGCTGTGAATGACCTGCCTAAGCCTGTGATAGCTTGGTCGCCTAGCTTTTCTAGTTGTGGCGTTAAGTCTCCAGCCATTTCTCTAGTGTTATTTAGGTTCTGAATGAAGGTTTCAAATGCACTAGGCAATTCGCCTTCTGTCGAGTCTTTGAGGTTCTTGGTTGAGGCGCTAATCCCGTCTATGGCAACAGACGCCTGCCTCATAATGTTAATAAACTCTTGGAATGATGGAGCGTCTATCAAATCCATCTCGCCGCTTTGTTTTTTAGCGTCTAAGAGTTTCTGTAAAACGGCGCGCTCTGCCTCTAGCCGTTTCTGGGTAAATTCTGCCGCCTTTTTGTTGCGGCCTATTTGCGTCTCTTGTAGTGCGATTTGTTTTGCTATTTGCTCATTTATGCCCTCAATCGCAAGGCGCAATTGAACCGCATCTTTTTCATCGTCTGCCTTAAAAAAGCCAGTCAGCTTTGCCTTAATGATTATTAACTGATTTGCTGTTTCGACTAAACCTGCAACTAGATTCTCAAAACCTTGGACTGCGGCAATCATGCCTTCCACGGCATTTTTTGCTAATGCTTTGGCGAACTCCTGTATTCCTTCGTTCGTTTCGTCAAAACTGGCTAAAACCTTATTTGTCATAAGGTCGGCAAGCGCCGATATTGCAGGGGCTAACGCGGCGACAGTTTGTTTTACTACACCACTAAACAGTGACTGCATACGGAACAGCGCATCGTTAGCGTCTTCTACTCCTTTCGCCGCCCCTGATGACATCACTACGCCAAGTCGTCGCGACTCACCTAGCAGGTCATTTAAGCCGTCACGCCCTAAAGCAAGGGTGTTAACAAGCGCCGCACCTTCTGAGTCAAATAACTTAAAAGCAATTTTAAGAGGATTTACGCCGCGAGTTTCTGCTTCTGCAAACGCGTCAGCAAGCGTTAACATTTGCTCATCTAGAGGTAATCTAGTCAGCTTTCTTGCATCTAGACGAAGCTCACGTAATGCACCTTGTGCCTCGCCTGTGCCGACTGCCGCCTCCGCCGTTCGACGAGTAAACCGCTGAAGCGCCATGTTCATCGTGTTGACTTCGACGCCTGTTAGTTGCCCCGCGTATTGCAGGGCGCTTAAGGCTTCGGTAGTGGTGCCTATTCTCCCCGCTGTTTTAGCTAGGGCATCGGTAGCTTTTAGTGAGTTAGATATGAGCAAGCCAAGACCGCCAGCGCCTACTGCGGCAACTAGCGCGGTCTTAAAGCTAAAGAATACCTTAGAGAGCTTGCCAAATGCGGCCTTGATTCCGCGCAAGGCTTTCTGCGTTTGGTCAAACGCCTTAATTACAATGCTTACGGTTTCATTTGCCATCGTTTGACTCGCTCATGATCTTGAAGTAAGCGAGCCACTCATGGAACTCAGTAACCGAAATCTGCTCTACTTCTTCAATGGTCTTGTGTAACCGATCAGCCAAGGCAATTAAGTTCATCCGAGACTGATCGGACTTTAGTTTTTTTCGACATCCTCAAACCCCTCGATAGTGCCAAACATCTCGTTAGCAATATGAGAGACAACGGTTGTCTCCTCCCCCATTAAGTCGATGCGATCCTCAGCCGAGGTAAACAGCTTTTCGCCGTCCTTGCTCTCAGCTTTCATAAGGATCAGGTCAACCATTGCGGCAATGCTAGGGTTTTGCATTACTTGAGGGTGGCGCTTCTGCAACTCATTAAGGTCATAGCAGGTAAGGGGGCGACAGAACAAAACGAAATCGCCGTCACCGTCCCCCCATTCTGCAACGCTAATTTTGCGACGCGAGCCTTTACGACGCGCCCGCAATTCTTTAGCGAGACCCATTAGTTAGCCGCTTCTGTAACTGCGCCTGATACTTGCACAGAGAAGGACGCCTCAACGAGACCATCGTATGACGCTGAGATAGTTTTAGCAGTCACGATTCCTGCGCCTGCGTAATACTTCTCGCCTGTGCCTGTTCCTGTTGGGTGGATTTCCCAGTCGATAGCCGCGCCAGAATCAAGCACTAAGTGCTGTGCGTCTGCGTCGTCCCACAATGCGTCGATTGTAAGTGTGGCGTCTTTGAGGCTAGCTAGGTAAGACTTAACAGTATCACCCATAACTGTATCTTCAATAGTGTCTGCTGTCTCATCAATAGAGTACGAGCGAACCTCGCCAACTGCCGCTTCTGAACCACCACTAGCGGCAACCTTTACGACACCGCTTGAGCCTTTATGTGTAGCCATGAATTTTCTCCCTTACGCGTCGCCGCGTGTGTATGAATAAAGAATCTGTACGGTGACAATGACGCCGCCAATAGGGTCTATTGTACCATCATCCACCTCGACGCTGATAACCTGCGTGTCTACCGCGTAACCGCCACGCGTCCTATCTTCATCAAGTTTTTCGTCGATAGCCTCTGCAATTTGGTTGCGGGCTGTGTCGATGTTCTTGTGCTTAACAAAACAAACCAGCTCATAGTCAATCGTGCCATGCCTGCTAGTTGAACTGCCGCCCATGCTGGCATCTTCACGCGTCTCGTTTGCTGTGCGTACTAATATCGCTGGAAACTGTGCGTTCGATAGCTTGTTAAAATCGAAAGGCTCGCGTGTCACTTTCTTAACGTTAGGGGTCGAGATAGCAGTCAGTGCCGTCACAATATTGGCGGCGATGTTTTCTCTAACGCTCATATCTTAAGCCCCTTAAAATAAACGTCACGTATAGCGCGGCGATCTGACTTGTTAAGTCCAAAGAACTCACGCGTTCGGTTGTTCTGCGCCGCCTTCTTAGACTCCGCTCTGCTACTGAAAAATATCAAACCGTCTTGCCCTTGTAGCCCCGAGGTCATAGCCCCCCGCATACGCCCTGTAAAAATCAATCGAACCTTATCTACTGGTCTACCCTTGCTCGCGCGAAACCCTTTGTACGCGTCTGAGTAGGGGCGAAACGGTTGCTCTTTAACATCAAGGCCGAGGCTTGTGCGCTTGTTGATCCTGTTGACGCCTTCAGCCGCCGCTCTGCGCATTGCTCGCTTATGGTTCTTTGTAAACGTGCGACCTAGCTTCTCCACCATTTTGCGGAGGTCACGGGGCTTTGTGTCTATGTTTATGGTAATCATCGGTCTAGGCGGTTAAGCGGAATGCTTTCCTTTTCCTTGTCAGTGACAGTGCCGTCGTCATCTGCGTCGTACTCAACACCATCCTGGAATACTGCGTCTAGTTCCTCACCATAACGCGCCTTGTAAAAGTCGATCATCTGCAAAAATCGGTCGTCGTCTACCCAATTAGTTAGCTGTGGCAATGCGTACTTCCAGAGTACGAGGTAAGACGTGGCGCGTGTCCACTGTGACTCTGTTAGATAGCTAGCATCCATTTCGCCAGCGATGCCCTTACGGTGCCACCAGCGATTGCGTATCTCACGCTCAACATCTGCCTGTGCTCGTGCGTGTTCATCGGTGAACGCAGTAATGCCAAAGTCTAAGATGTCGGGGACTAATTCGGTTAGATTGCTGTCAGTGCTAAACGCCATGTAATCACCACTTTACCTTTGCGGCCCAATAGACTGCATCTAATGGCGTCGCGTTACGTAGATTCTTTTCGTGTCGTGCGTACCAAGCCGCTCGCATGGCCTTGTCGCGTGCTGACTCCCCATCCTTGGGCGGGTAAGTCTTCGCGCCTTTAGCGCCAAACCTAACTAGCTTGATTGCACCTTTGTAGCGAGCCAGAACCGCGTGAGACTTTGACGGATGCCGTGGCGTACGCTTTGCCACGTTGTAGTCTTCAAACCTTTCACCACGATAATTGACTGCCATAAAATCCTCAGAGTAAAGCGGCCCCGAAGGGCCGCGTACATCTTAGAGAGTAGCGTCAAAGAACAACTCTACACCGTAGCTGTCATCAAGCTCGCCAACACCGTATACGGCAGTAGCGTTAAGCTCGAAGGCACGGTTAGATGCGTCGCGCTCTGTCTCAAGGTTGAAGTCACGCTTCATAGCCATGCACATTGCTTCACGCGCAAAACAAAGACCTTTCGCGTCTCCGTTTCCATCAACAGTGATATTTGCTGATTGATAAACATCGATGCCAGCGATAGAACCTACAAAGCCACTGCGCATTGCTTCGTTTTGCAGGTCGCCACCGTTAGGGTTAGCGAAGGTGTTAGTCAGGTTCGCTGACAACTGATACGCGTGGTATGGGTGAACAACTGCAACATACTCGCCTTGCGCTTTAGCGTTGCGCAGAGTTGCCGCCGCCTTGAACAGGTCTGCGACAGTAACTTCCTGCCCCGCCGCACCCAATGAAGTAGAGAAACCATCAAACAGCGCGATGATGTCCTTGTCCATCTTAGTAGCAATTGCGTTACCGAGTACAGTGCCAAGCTCCTGTGCAGGGTTGCCAGCGCCCATTGCGGCCATGTCAGTAAGCAATACCTGCGCACCAACTTCAGCAACAGTAACGCTAACACTTGAAGTGCTGACGGTAGTAGAAGTCAAATCAGTGCCTTCGGTTAGATCAGCCGCAGTAATTGCAGGGTACTTTGGCACTTGGATAGTTGTACCAGCTACATTGCCGATGTCGTAGCGAGTGATTAGGCCAGCCATGAGCGATTGCTCTTCGGCAGTGAAACGAGCCTGCATGATGATATTTGCAAACAGGTCGTCGAGTGTTGTACTTGTTGAAGCCGCCATAAGTGAAATCTCCTAAAGTAAGCGGTTATTTATTTGCTAACATCATGGCACGGTAGGCTTCTCTGCCTCCGTTTTCCCAGTTAGCTTCCATTTCAGCCGCCGACATAGGTTTCGACGTGGAACCACCTACCGCTCCCTGCGAGCCAGCGCCACCAACTGACGCTTTTACGAAGTGCGGGTTTGTAGTCAAGAAATCACCAACAAGCTCATCAACGCTTACGGGGTCGCCTTTGTCGTTGTATCGTGGTGTACCGTTCGAGTCTACAACTTCTGCTGTGCCGTCTTCAGACAGCCGAACCGCACCACGTACTAACTGCACAACCTGCTCTGCCGATACTGCGTTGTTCCTACTCGCCGCCGATAGCAAAGCGCCATCGACTAATTGGCTTTCGAGACGTTGCTTGTACGTCATAATTTCCTGGTCTTTCTTTTCGACGGTCTGCTTCAGAATCGACTCGAACTCTCCGCGTTCCTTCTGCTTCTCAATTTCAGCTTCTTGCTGACGTTGTAAAAGCTGTCGGGCTTCGTCAAGGTCGATACCATCTAGTCGCTTGTCATATTGCCGTTTGGTACGGGCAACACGGTCGGCCACTATTCGGTCGAGTTCCTCTTG
>Ga0181407_1000599_pt1 | contig 12199 bp, 11 predicted proteins | sample 30SPOviralmetaG_FD_130136 | JGI IMG/M metagenome (GOLD analysis project Ga0181407, IMG submission 130136) | Marine viral communities from the oligotrophic San Pedro Time Series (SPOT) site, San Pedro Channel, CA, USA - 30 SPOT_SRF_2012-01-26 | ecosystem: Environmental > Aquatic > Marine > Strait...
AAAGGGAGAAATCTTCTAATCGACTCTTCCGTACCAACTTCAAATTTAATCTTTGTATTATCTAATACAAGGTATATAAAATTAATATAATCAATAGTTTGTTGTAACCCATCTTCAAATTTTTGATAATGTTTCCACGGGTCTATGTGGATAATATCAAAATGTTGTGAATCTTGCATAAAAGACTTCATACCATCATCTTGTCTATAGCCTTGACCAATACCACCATGATCTCTTTCTATTGGAACTCTACCATCTACATAAGTAGCAAACTCACCAGTACTCCAATTATTAACATAACCACCACTATAATCTACTTGTCTCCTAGATGGAATAAATCCAAAGTCACCATTAAATTCAATGACAGCATCTACTACATTTTTACTCATTGGACCTATCCAATATTTCATAATGGGAACTCCTTGTCCGTATATAGTTCAAATTGTTTAGATGCTTGTAACCTAGCCAATTGTTTTCCTGTATCTGTATCCACTAAACAATCAATCCATTCATTAGATTTGGTATGTAGTGTGTACTTTAAACTTTCTGGTATGCAACTATAAATAATTGATTTATGTGTCATACCCAACCCCATATGAATTCCATTTTCTTTTCTTGTTCGTTGTTCCACATCAAATCCAATTTTCTCAGCAGCCCATCTTACTGCTTTAGCATAACCACCATTACCTAATATAACTAACGGTTTTCTATTGTCATAATTGGATAGGAATTTTTCAGCAGCCCAAGCATCTGTATTATATGCATGTAAACGACCATTAGTATTGATTACCGTATTTGCTGCTCCTATTTTTTTTACGGAATCTTCCATATCATGAACATACTTCAATACCTCTACTTTATACGGCATCGTTATAGCAAACCCTTTAATACCTAAAGTCAATACAGACTCAATGGCATCTTCAATGTTATATACTGAAAATGATTTATATATCTTATTTAGACCATAATAATAAAATGCTGTGTTCATCATCTGACAACCATTGTTACCAGCTTTTTCAGCAAACGAACAATATATTTCTGTGTCTTTATTTATCATATAACTTTTGTAACATCTCCTTTGATTTGAAAAATAATAAATTACCAAACTTTTTCTCATGTAACGGAGCCATGTTTAAAAATATTATAGAGGTTATTAACTTAACCTTATCCAAATCATAATTATTATCTTGTATCCACCTCTCATATATTGGTTTGAACTCATCCAATATTGGTTCTGGTTTGTGGTCGTAATTTACAATATTTTGGTCAACAAAGCAAGAGAAATTTTCCTCATTTTTCATTAATTTATATGACATCAAAATACCACCATACATCTTTGCCAAGTCGTAATACACATCACCAACATCACTACCACCAAAATTCTGTCTCCAATCTAACAGATAAAAGTTTTCATCACCAGCGTGTACGATATGGTCAAAATGAAAATCACCATGAAATGAATTAGTTGGTATTCCATTAAAAACTAAACCCCAATCAAAAATCTCTAGTAACCCATTGATACTATCTGTTCGTACTCCGTTTACAACGTGGTTTCCTGTAAAATCATAATCTCTACTTTCAAGAAATAATTTGACTCTACTCATAGTCTTATCATAGTAGAACTTTTTACAGACCGTACTGAAATCATAATCTACACTCACTTCTTTCCAAAGATTTTTATTCGCAAAATCTAAAAATCTTTTCCATGTTTTTATATTATTGTAATCGTAAAAAACCTCACCATTAATCCAATCATAGGAGTATAAATTTTTCCCCTTATAGTTTAGTTTTGGTGTTAATTTACCTAGATTGTCAGCTCTTTTTATTCGTTGTTTTATAAAGTTTTCATCAGAGGATAGTTTTATAAACCTATCATTGACCTTATATAAAAACTCACCATTCGTTTTTGGAATACTATACACTTTACTATTCTTGAATAGTTTCTTAGCTTTTATGTAATTGTCCACAGTTCCCACATCATACCAATCAAATACTTTAGTTTTCATATTCAAATATTTATTTAAGTTATAATAAGCACTAACTATCTCACCACAATCTACATCTAGTTCGTTCCAAAATGTTTCATAATCATAAACACCAGCTAAACCAATAAACGCATTTTTGTAACCTTTTTTATCCTTGTTCTTAAAACTAACAGCAACATTATCAGTTACATCAACCGTTGCATATAGTTCAGGTATATCAGTAGGATAAACACCTAACCAATTACTCTCTATGTTTGGTAACTCATCTGAAATAATAGTGTCAGCAGTAACCCAAATAAATGGTCTTTGTAAATGTTCTTTGCATTGGTTTATAGAATACGCTGGACCTGTACCCTCACCCTCATATTTATCAACCTCTACAAATGTGAAGTTTATATCAGGATGAGCAGCTTCACAATATTCCCTAACCATACTTCCCTTGTAACCAAGTGCAATAACTATATCATACTCTTTTGGTGTCTTATCTATCATGTGTGTTATAACAGCTTTATTGTCTAATGGTAACAATCCTTTGTTGATGTGATTTGATAAATTCTCTAACCTACTACCAACACCAGCTGCTAATATACAAAGTGCTGGTTTTTTATGTTCATGTTCTATCTTTCCAGAAACACGATTTGAATCATCATCAATTCGTATCACATCATCAACCTCAGGAGTAGAAACCTCTTGTAAAATTATATCAGTAACTGCTATTACTCTATGTTTTTTCGGTGGTCTTACATTAAAGAATTCACCAGCTTTCATTATCTTCTTTTCTACGACACCTTCATCATTTTCTAACCATACTTCAGCAGTTCCTGATATTAAGTAATTAGTTTCTAACTTCTTCTTGTGATATTGGTAACTTGTTTTTGTACCAGCATTAATATAAATTCTTTTATAACAATACTTATCATTTAATTCTAACCAAACTTCTTTACCCCATGGCTTATATACTGTTTTCATCTACCAATCCTTTATTTCTTTCTAAATTAATAACGTATGCGGTATCTCTTTCACTATTAGATTTTCTATCATTTATCAGTATCCTATCTCCACCACCAAAACCCATAATTAGTTGGTCATAATTAATACCAGCTCTCTGCATTTGTTTAATTGTTGCGTGTCTAGCACTTTCTTTTCTACCAGTTGTTATTATAACGTGATACCCTTTAGTATCCCATTCAATTAATTTTTCATGTACACCTGGTAAAACTTCTAATACTAAATTTGGGTTTTGTATATCAATTGGATTGGTGTGTTTTACCAAAGTACCATCCAAATCACAAAATATAGTTTTTGGTCTATTCATAATTTATTATTTCTTCTCTAGTTAGTTGTCTAAATCTAAATATATCATAATCAATATTTTCATCCATACTACCACCTACAATTTTTGGATTACTTTCGTGCCAGTTAGTAAAAGATTTTTTTACTACATCTTCTGATAATAAATTTAATTTATTTAAATGCCATACCATCAAGAAGTGATTAGATATAGTATTCCATTGTGGGCATTGACCAGGTAAAGTATACTCATCTAAACAATCGAATATTTTGGAATACTCTTTCACCCGAACTGTATTTGAAGCAAAGATATGATCTAGTATTTCAACATCAGTATGAACTCCACCTTCCGGCCATCCATATGTCGGCATATCGGGATGAATAGGTATGTGAAACTGATTGTTATTTAGGTTCTTAAAATAGTATGGTTTGTTCCAACAAATATCAAATCTAGCGTTAACAACTAAATCATAGTCAAAATTATTTTCCGTTTCATACTCTGAAACTAGTTTTATTACTTCTTTAAACCCATACCATTTACTATAGTGAGCTTGTACTCTACCAATATTACCATTTTTTAAATGATTAGGTATTTTAAAATCTATTTGTGGTATCAAATTTATCTTTTTAGGTTTTATTAAAGTTTCAAACTCATTTTCAAAATCTGTATGCCAACTGAATATGAAAAAGTCTACATCATTGTGTGATGTGATGTGTTTCTGTAATAAATTACTTACATATTTTAGAACTATAAGTTGGTCATCTCTACTACTACCACTTGAATTTTTACCTGACAACCCACCAACTAAACCATTCATTGTGTAAGCTATTTTCATGGTGTACAAATAACCCCCTCTCTGTCATTCATAGACCAACCAGATTTTGTTTTAAATCCAGAATATTCTCCTATGTATTTTTTTATTTTCAACTTACCAGACTCCACCATTTCGTCTATAGATTTTCTAACACTTGAATTACTTGAATTTCCATAGTCGTCCAAAACAATAATGGGATTGTCAAAATAGTCTAATGTTTTTTGTATATCTATTGTCACTTGCGGATAATCATGACTAGCATCTACAAAAACAACATCAACCTTTGGATAGTTCCAATCATCAGTAGCTACATTTGAAACCTGATATGTGATATTATTAGAGTCTTTACATCTGTCTTTTGCCAAATCTATATTACTTTGCCTCCAATCTACGGCGTGAACACTCTTAAATATTTTACTAAAAACTTTAGTGGTGTCGCCGTGACAAGCACCCAACTCAATTATTTTCATTTGTTTATATTTATCTTCTGAAAAATAATCTATTAAATCTTTTTTAAATTTTCTTGAAGTTGACATTCTAAAATTATCTTTATGTCTAACCGAATTTAAAAGTATTTCATTCTCATCAATTGTATAATTGTCTTTTGCTAATTCCCAAGTTTGTCTCATTAAATTGATCCTATCCTCTACACCAAATCCGGTGAAATGCCATATATGACTATACTTTATGAAAAAAGGCGTCTTGTCTTCATTGAGTTGCCAGTTATAGCTGAACATTTCTTTTTTATGCATATGTAACATATTCCAAACCATAGATAGTTCTTTTACTTTTACATTTTGTTTTTTTAATTCAAAATTTAAAACAGTTTGAACTTTACCACCACCTCTAGTACCAGCCTCATCAAGTGAATTTTTATTGTTCTCATACAGTTCTATCAAAGAATCAAAAATAAACTTATGTTCTTTTGTAAAAAAATAAACACCAGAATTATAATAATCATTAACATTTAATTTTTGATTTGGGTAAAACTTGTTAAAAATATTAATACTATTATAGTTCCACCTAAGATTACCAGAATCTTTTACCCAACAAAATTCATCTGTGTATAAATCAAAAGGATTTGGGGCATCCCAATGAACCATTGTGTCACCATCAACATATCCTAACTTGTCATACTTGTCCCCAACCAACTCAAATATTATATCCTTAACCCAAACGGGATATTTATATCTTTCATCATGTTTATCAATAACAAGAAAATCAATGTTGTTTTTATCACACCAAAACTTCCAACTTTTAATACAATAGTCCGAGTACAACTCGTTTTTAAATTTAGATGTATCATGATTTATAGCCGTAGTGAATATTAAATGTTTGTTACTTGTTTCTTTCATCTCGAATCCTCTTAAGTAAACTATACGAAGCATCTACACAAGTATCTATTTTACCAGAAAAAAGAGTATACAGTCCTTTCTTTGGATTATCAACTAGTGTAGGTCTAGCATCATCGTGTTCTCTATTTGTCAATACTGTTCTTATGGTGTACATAGAACCAATATGTTCTAATTCTTCAAATCCATCAAAAAACTTTTTACCAGTCTCTATAAACTTATTGATATTAGTTACCAAAGGATTTTTTATAATCCCATTGTTAATATATGATTTTAATAAATCATTTTTAACGATTGGTTCTGTTCCGATATATGTTTCATGGATGGCGTGAACTACATTACCTAAAACATGATAATCTGTTGATCCATAAGGATCCAAACACATAAAAGGACCATCCATTATAACAATACTTTTGTTTTTATATTGACTTGGTAATTTTACCACTGGTTTTTCACATAATTCAAATTGATATTTTGTTTTGTCACTAAGGTATTCATTTATATTAGAATATGTAGCAGTAACAATCGTGTCGAACTTATTGATGTCATCTGTGGTTGTTTTGTGATTAGTGACGACCTTTACAGCATTCGATGATAACTTTTTCTTAACTAAAGATTGTAGAACATGAGAATCAAACAATTCTTCGTTTACCCGTATAGTCAAACTTGTATTTTTTATATTATCAACCACCTCATAATCAAGATTGCATTTATTTAAAAATTTTAAATACTCATCAGAAGTAACAAGAGAGCCCTTAGAAGCAATACAATAGTAGTGTTCAATGTCCCCATTTAAAACTGATTGTTCATATTTTCTTTTGAATGTCTTTAGCCCTTTTATACATTCTGTTGCTGTCTCTATACTTCTTGGATAATGATACCCCTTATGTAATCTGTACTGATTTATTGAAGAAGCACATTCCATGACATCCTTCTGTTTCTCATGTAACTCAACTTCATATCCATTATTAGACAAAGACACCGCGGCTGTACTACCAAATATACCAGCACCAACTACTAAAGCCTTTGGGTACATAACTTTTCTAACTTGCTCTGATAAGTAAGTTGCATTTAAAGTAACATCTCTATTAAAATATTTATATGTATTTCCACTAAAAACAGCTAATAACATTTTTTTCAATGGGTTATCTAATCTCGGTAACACATCCACATCATCAATACGATGTATTGTCGAATCACTTGGAGTATAATCAAAATTTGCAGTTTGCCCACCTTTTAATTTAATAGTAAAGGAATAATCAGAATTCTTAATTACTTTATCTACTACTATCTTTTTATTTCTAACCCAAAGATAAAAATGATGATATGCTAACCTTTCTATGTAACTTACATCATCTTTCTTGTTAACCCATCTAAAACTTGAAACATTGTAAAATTCATTTCTCCAAATAAAGACATCATCAACATATAACTTAACACCTATTTTAAGTGCCTTATCATAAAGATATTTAGCTGATTGGTAATCTAAACATAAAGGTTTTTCACAAAAGACATTCTTACCTCTATCTAACCAATATTCTACTTGTTCAAAATGTAAATCATTTGGTGTAGATATGACAACCCAATCAGCTGATTTAGGACTCACAACCCGAACATCACCCTTTATAGCATTATGAATTATAGAACCCCAATAACCGTAACCAATCAACCCAACATTTATCATAACATCTTAACCAAGTCTAAACCTATTTTATGACAAGTATTTATTTTACCAGATAATATAGTAATAACATTACTTTTATTTTTATCAACAAATATCTCTGATACTCTTGAGTCATCATTATTTATTGGTAAAGCTCTAATAGTTCTCCAATATCCATCTGGCTCAACATCTTTTAGAAATGGAAAGTATTTAGAAGATTCGTTATAAATAATATTTATATCAAACTTATCATTGGTAAAATTATTTTCACTCGATTCTTTTAATACCGAATACTTTGGGTTGTATAATAAAAACCTATTCTTCTCCCCACCCTTTGGCATCACACTACAAAAAGGACCATCCATAATAGTTAAACCAAATGGATCACTATTCATTTTAAATATAGGTATAACCACATCTTGAAATTTTAAATTTAGTGTAGAGACTCCCAATTTTCTATTAATGGAATTGACATTTGCATAAGAAGTATTTATTACATAATCGTATCCATTTGAATTTTCAAACGGTGAGTTCAACCTTAAATCTAATCCAGATAATTTATTTAAAACTAATTTTTTTAAAGTTTTGTAATCATAAATCACCTCATAAACTTTTACTGAAGATGATATTAATTTTTTATTTACTAAATTATCAGGTGGGAAAATATTGTATTCATTGTTTATATTTAACTTTTCACAAAATTCTATATATTCTAATGAAGTAACATTACTACCCTTCTGTGCAATCATATAATAATTTGGAAATCCTGATACTATTGATTCAATATAATGTTTAGTAAAATACTCTAACCCGTCTAAACTCTGTTTAGCAGTATCTAAACTTCTTGGATAATGATAACCAAAATGTATTCTATTATGATTTAACTTAGAAGCATTCATCATAATATCAGAATCTTTTTCTAATATAGTGACTTTGTGACCAGCTTTATCTAGCTCATATCCTATAGCACATCCAAATAATCCCGCACCTATTATTAATACTTTACTCATGAATAACATCACCTAATTCATTAAAAAAATTATACCATCTTTCACATAACTTATTGACATCATATTCTCTAAGATAAGTTTCTCTCATATTGTTAATAATATCTTCGCTATAGTTGTTTATAAATGTTTCCAAAACATCATATAAATCAGAACAATCGTATTTAAATGGTACATAGGTTTTGTTTTCCTCCCATACATTTGAACCGAAATCATATCTTGACATATTCTCTTTACATATTGTAGTTCCTAATTGTACTGCCTCACCATCACCTTGTCTAATTTCTCCCATACCAAATGGTGAAATACAAATTTTTGAATTATATAGTATTTGCATATACTCTTGAAATGGTTTTCTACCATAAACAACATTATACTTTTCTGATAATTTCTCCACTACATCAAATATATCTTTTCTATGTTGTTTGTACAAGTCATCATTTCTTACAGTATGGTCATATCCCATTTCGTTTGGATTACCACTTCCGAATATAGCACAAATATCAATAGTCTTATTTTTGTTTATATTTAAATATTCTTTATGTGAGGGTACATTTGCCATCATGTTCCAACCAGTTAGTTTAATTTTATTCCACATTTTATCTGAAATATCGTAGGATAAATCCAAACGATTATTTGTGTCAAAAAACCATTTATTAAAAGATTTGGATATCTTATAATCATCTTTATTTTTGTGTAATTGATTTTTAAAAAGATGTATAGCATTACTATCTTTAAAAACTTCAATAGCACCCATCAAAGAATGTGAGTCAGATCCATCAAATAAAAAACAATCCCCACTATTAGAAATTTTATCAACATTAGATAAACCCCACTCGATGCTATCTTTCAACGAAACTTTCTTATTGATAAAATCATCCATTCCAATAAACATATAATCAAAATCATTTGACTCGGTAATATCAATACTATAATCCCTTAACAAATCTTTTGCAAAAAATAATGGCCTAAAAGTAGGTTCGTTTCTATCAACAAAAGGATTGTATATTTTAATTTTAATCATTCAATTAGCTAATACTTTTATTTTCTTTTCCTCAATGGAATTTTTGATAATTTTTTCTTATGTGCATTTTCGACAAATGAGGCTTTAGGTTTATCTCCTGTCATACCCATAGCTTTTCTATAACTTATAGATACAGGTCTACCAAAATCTTTTTCGTCCATTTGTTTCTTAGCTGATAATTGACATAATTTACATAAATCCCACATACCATCACTTTCTATTGTAGCACTTCCCTTATCATCAATCCCATCCCATACTGATGTATCTTTTGGTAAGGACTCTCTTTTATATTCATCTAAACCAAATAATCTAGCAATAGCAGCTCCTTGGGAACATGGCCAATATCCATCAAATGAATAATTAATTCCACAATGGGCTGGTATATTACATTTTTCTAATAACTCTTGTCCGGTATCTATTGGCGCCACTAATGTACATCTATGTTCTTCAGCCTTATCAGATAATGGTTTGTAATTGATAACGGGAATACCATAAAAGAAACTACAATAATACCTTTCACCACCCCTTTCTAATTTATACTTACCAGACATAAAAGTTTTTAGAGTAGCTAATGTTCCATCTATATTTAACTCTAGTTTATCAATGTTATCTATAATATATTGTTTATCAACTCCATCTTCTTTCATGGTATGATTTATAACCTGTAATATATATCTACTAATACCACTAATATGATCTAAATTAATATCATCAAATCTGTCCCAAGGAAAATACTCTACTATTTCTTCTGGCGTATCTAATGTATTTGCCTTTAACATCTTTGGATGTATGTTTGATATAATAAGAATATCTTTTACATGGCTTCCATAAATTTCATCTCTAATTTTAGTAACTATTTTATCTATTTTAGGGTGAGCTAATGGTTCTCCACCAATCAAATGTATTCTTTCAATACTATTATTACCCTTAACATTTTTAATAAAATCAGCAACCGCATGTAATTCTACATCTGTGTTTTCATATAAATTTAAACCAACAGAATTTTCTTTACTTGAGTGTGCTTTTAAATTATTAAAATTACTATGTCTGTTACAATTTAAGCAACTAAAATTACATTGTAATGTAACATCAAATTCTATATTCATTTATTAATAATCCCATCTATATAATCTTTTATATCCAAACTCGGTTTCCATCCGAGTTCCTCTTTTGCCTTTGTATAATCAGCTAAAGTAAATGGATATTCGCCTTTTCTTGCTGGTATGTATTCCACCTCGGTCTGCCCGAACATTTCTGTTATTTCATTAATAGAATAGTTTTTCCCTCTACCTAATTCATAAGCTTGTCCATTGGATACTTTAGCATCAGTTAATAAATTAAGACCACATCGAACTAACCCATCAACGATGTCGTCTATATGAGTAAAATCTCGTCTTTGTTCTCCATCGCCGGTAACAGTTAGTGGTTTACCATTACGATATTGTTTTTCAAAAATACCAATAACTGTAGCATATGCACCATCTTCTAATTGATGTTCTCCATATACATTGTAAAATCTACATATAGCAGTTGGTAAGTCATAAACCTTATTATATAATTCACAAAGTTGTTCGCCAGCGTATTTAGACCAAGCATATGGACTACCCCATAATCCATGATGAAGTGTACTTGAGCCAGAAAATACTACGGGTGTGTCATTATTTCTAGCCCACTCCAATACACTAAGAGCACTATTAAAATTGTTACTTATTGCCTTAGTTGGATTTTTTAGTGATGGTTGTATTCTAGCTAAAGCAGCCACATTAAATATTAAATCAACAGTCTCTATCTGACAATCACATGATACTTCACATTCACACTCATCCCATAGTAATGCCCAATTACTTTTTGATAAATCTCTATCAAAATATGTACAACCATTCTGATGATTTTCTTTGAATCCAGTAGAATAGTTATCTACCGATAATACTTCATGTCCATCTTTTAATAATCTTTTTATTAAGTTGGTGCCTACAAATCCAGCACCACCCATTACTATTATCTTCATCTTTTTATCCCACTTATCTCTTCATTATAAAACTTATTCTGTTCTACTTGTCTTTCTATTGTCTTTGTATGGATGATAGAATATTTATGTTCCGTTGGTAGATGAGCATAAGTTTGAAAACCTGTTAGTTGTTCATGAACTGGTTTTTCCCAACGAATGTTTGGTCGGTTACGAAAGATACGACCTTGCCAATCAGGATAATTTATCCAACCTCTTTCGTTTATTGTATACCCATACATTCTACAATGTTCTTCTGTTATTCCCTTTACGGTATTTACTCTTGGTAAGAAAATTAAGTCAACCGGATTACCTTCAAGTATCTCGTGGATGTCTGCCATAAACCAAGATGAAATCATCTCATCAGCGTCCAAGTTAAAACTATAATCACCACTACACATTTTCTTTAGATAGTTTTTTTGTGAAGCAAAATCTTCCAACAGATTTCTTTGCTCAAATACTATGTTCTCAGTAGATACATAGAAATCCAAGATAGCTTTTGTTTTTTCATTGTCTGAATAATCATCAAGAATAACTATCTCATCTTGTGGTTGTTTATACTTTATTAAAAACTTTAATAGCTTTTCAAGAGTAGTAGTTTCGTTGTGAGTTAATATAGAATAACTAATTTTCATTGATATAATTTACTATAAAATATTGATAAAGTCAAGTGATAAATTGAGTATTTATTTGTGTAACTTTTAAGGATGTTAACTTGGTAAGTTTATATGACCTGTATGATTCTTTAAAATATTTATCAGATGATATAATATCACTATAAAATCTTTTAGGTGTCATAGCACTTCTTTTCTTTGGATTAGCAATTTGTAATCTAAAGTATTCTTCTTTTAAACTAACTAAATTTTCTACTTCATCCGTTTCTGTTTTTTTAACATCAGCAACCTTAAATAACTTTTTTAACTTAGTTGGATTAAGATAGTTTATATTTAAACCTTCTATGTTTTTAGTTACTTTATTTGTGTTTAGATAAAGTAAAATAGGTCTAGGATCTTTTACACCTGGTTCTGAGTAATTAAATGTAATTATCATACCAGGTA
>Ga0181407_1000600_pt1 | contig 12174 bp, 11 predicted proteins | sample 30SPOviralmetaG_FD_130136 | JGI IMG/M metagenome (GOLD analysis project Ga0181407, IMG submission 130136) | Marine viral communities from the oligotrophic San Pedro Time Series (SPOT) site, San Pedro Channel, CA, USA - 30 SPOT_SRF_2012-01-26 | ecosystem: Environmental > Aquatic > Marine > Strait...
TCTGGTGTACCATGAATAACCTTCAGCATCTCGGTTGCTTCCTTTAGTGAAGGGGGAGTTGGGTCACCAGCCTTCCGGTTAAACCCATCATCATAGATGTCTCCGTACAATCTCTTTGCTCTGTTCTCATCATCCGACATCTCTGCATAAGGATCGAAGTCTGCGTCCATCTCTCTGTCATAAGCACGACCAATATCAATAAGGTCTAAGATGGCCGCCTCGTATGCTTCCCTATCCATGTCGACTGCTGCCTGGGTCAACTTGTCTATGTAGTAACAACTACATGCTTCCCACATACCTTTGTTAGCACGACCTTCCATTGGTACCTTAAACTTCAGACGAGTAGGTCTCATTACTACAGACTTCACTGCGTGTTGTAGCTGGGTATTAGATATACCATGAGTGAGAAGGTAATTATCAAATGCTTTACCAAGCTTCTCTTGCATATACATCCAGTATGTTATCATATGCTTCTCTGCCTTAGACAAGACTAAGTTCATTTCCTGAAAGGTTATTTGAATCTTTTCAGCGGAAGAGTTACTCCACTTATAAGGTTGAATGACATTGTCGAGGTCAGTCATTAATTTACCCAGCTCCTGAAGGTAGCCAGACATTTTTAACTCTACAGATTCGACTTCCATTGCAAACAATTAAATAATGAAAACAAGAAAGAAAAAAGTACTGGGGTAAAGAGACCTTTCTTAAAAAATTGAAGACAAATAAAAACCGAAATTCCTACAAATTATCCGGTATTTCTTGGGGGAGTATAACCGGCCGGAGGAATGTGATCGCTTCTTGGTGGAGTTTGACCGGCCGGAGGAATGTCATCCCATTCTGGAGGAGTATCGACTTCCCGTCCAAAGTGATTAATAGTTAATTGGTCCAGAAAGCTTGGAGGTACATTCTCTCGATCTTCTAAGTCCTCTATGATATGTTGCATAATCTCTGGATTAGTAATGGGACCATTATCAGTATCAAGGTCTTCCAATCGGAATCTTGTTGCTCGAGTATGACTCACGTCCTCTTCAACCGCTACCACTACTTCAGTAAGGGGTTCCATAGCTTCTCTCACATTCGCTACTGGTGAACTGGGGGCAGACTGTACCATAGGGGGAAAAGAAGTATCGGCCACATCTGGAAAGACGAGTCTTTGGGACCTTCCCACAATACGCACTCTTCTTGGAGTATCTATGTTCTGGTAAGTAACAGAATTAGGGCTTCTCTCTGCTGCTGTTCTGGGGCGAGCATTGTCTCTCACCATGTGCATAGCATTAACCACATGCCCCATATGATCAAACAAGTTTTGCATAAGAATGTCTGTTTCAACCAAACTCTTCAAATAAGGGTCAATGTTCATGATTTCTGATCGATCCAAAGGGCAAGTATAAGTGCCAGATTTAACTCCCGACTTCAATAGGCCAAGATAGCAACCCATACACATATAATGCTTCTTATTAAAAACCTTGTCTTGCGTGCATTGGCATTGTATATTGACCAACTGCAGATAGTTGTCACAGAAAGGGATACAGCACCTTCTGTTAGTGCGTGAGTCCTCTTGGGTGACTGGAGACTTTGGAGATGTCATTTCTGTTCAATTAAATTGTGATTTCACTTCAGCTTTTTTTTTCTGGGATGGGGACAAAAAAAAGAAACTTAGGAAAACCGGTTTTTCTATAGCCCGGAATAATTGTCTACTTCAACTCGCATACGGACATTTTTTCCGGAGGCATTAATAACCGAAATTCCTTATTTTTCTTTGGGCCCTGAAAAACAGAAAAAGAATGGAAGCTCTTTTCATAAATAAATGTAACAAGTAAGCAAGTAAGCAAAGTATATGGATCTAATCGAACAGTACCTCGCCTCATTATCACCAAAGGAAAAGCAAGCATACGAAATTGCAAAAGATCATTTAGGTTGTTTACTTGACATTTCCAAATCAACCGGATTTCTTGTTTGGAAAAGTAAGAATGTGTCACACTTGTCTTGATACTCTTATTGAGTATTGTAATAGCAATGAGGAGCTAATTAGCAGGTTATCTGTTCCTGTTGCATGGCATCACAATAAAGATATACCTTGTAAACAGAAGTTGGAGCTTATTGGAACCGAGATAGGTATATTTAAGATAATGCGTACTATGCTTAAAAAGACCAAGGACATATCAATGGAGGTTAAATGGGAATCGAATGATATTTATTTGAAACAAAGGATGTTACATAATGGTTGCATCCATATGTACTTTGCTTATTGTCAATCTTTAGTTGCCAAGTTAACTGAAGTCGAGGAGGTTATGTCTTTAAAGATGGGTATGAGAAGAAGTCGTTTTATTACCGATATGATGGGGAGTTTAGAATTAGTAAAGAGTTTATGTATTTTTACGAAGGAGAATGAACACCTTTATTATTTGCCTTGTCGTAAAGCATATGTATTAAAGGTGAACTTTTTCCATGATGTGTTTACTGCATTTTTAGATTTTCAGGAAAGTGAGATTTAATTTGTTAATTTAGCGATTTATTTTCTGTTTGTAATTTATATCATGTTAACTTACTTTCAATTTGTAAAAGCCTATGTATCAAAGCATAGTAATATTACTTATAAAGATGCAGTTAAATCCAACAAGGTAAAATGTGCCTATGCTCAATATATGAAAGAGCAATATTGTGGAGGCGATAAAAAAGAACCAAAGAAAAAGAAAAAAGAAGAAGGTGGAACTACTGTCAACGTTTATTGTTGTCCTCCTGGTGGTGAAGCTGATGCACCTGTAACGTCTACTGAACAACCTGCTCCAGGAGTTACTGTTAAGAAAAGAGGTAGACCGCCAAGGGGTGGACCGCCAAGGGGTGGACCTCCTCCGCCTCCTGGACCTCCTCCTGGTCCTCCTGGTGGATTGCCTTCTAAACCTGGTCCCCGTCAGATGCCTCCAGATCAACCTCCTGTGATACCACAACCTTCCGGTGTAAGAGATTTACCTATGAGATTGCCAAGGTATTATGACGAAGAAGAGGTAAGGAAAATAAGGGCTGAACCACGTAGAGAACCTGTACCTGTACCTGTACCTGCACCAGCACCAGTAGTTAATATAAGAAACATAATACCCGACCCTGTAAGATTACCACCTGAAATTCGAGAGGTTGTAAGGGAAGTGGAAGTTCAAGTTCCCGATCCTGCCCAAGCAAGGCAGATACAACTACTAAACGAGAATTTAGCCGACACGAATGTTATTATACAAGAATTAGAGGGAAACAGAAATGCCCTCCAAGGGGAAGTAGAAAGGTTAAGAAACGAAGTAAGAAACGACCCACGATTAGTAAATGCTCTGCAAGACAGAGAGGGTCGATTACAGCAAATGCAAGAACAGTTAAGAGAGATGAATAGAGAAAGAGAAGAGGCTCGTAATGACATACAAAATTTCGAAAGAGATTATAATGAACTGAATAGAGCAAATGAACAAATACAAAGGCAAAATTTAGAAGTACAAGAACGATATGAAGTTGCTGGTCGTCATATAGATCGTTTAAATAATGAAATTGGACGCTTACAGAATGACAATGTGGCCAATGTAGATGAGCTTGCAATACTGAGGCGTGATTTAGCAGAAGGACGAGAATTAATACAACAACTGACAAGAGATCTGCAAGAAGCAAATCAAGAGGCAATAGATGGTCAACGACTTCTTGATAGGATGGACGCTGCAATTTTAGGTCGAAATGAAATAATTCAAGAACGAGAAGAAGAAATTCGACAGCGTGATGAAGCAATTGCAGAATTACAAGAGATTCAGAACAATCTCGACGACGAAATAATAGTGTTAGACGAAGCGGCTGACGAAGTCGAGTTTGTTGTTCCACAGTTTGTAGGTGGTAATGAGGATTTTCAAGAGGGAATAATACCAGATGCACCAGTACAACGACCAGGGGATGTACCAATAGCTCCAGTACAGGAACAACGTGATTTCAACTTCAGGCAAGAAAGGAGGGACCCAGGTGTTGCAGCAGAAGAGGTAGCTGACGCAAACACAGCAGAAGAAACAGAAAGAAATGTACAAAGGTTTTACAATAGGTATGGTATGCCAAAAGATATGAAAATTATGCAAGAACTTTGCAGTAAAAAAACATGGGAACCCTTACTAAATGCGCTGTTAGAAGGGTTTGATTATTTTTACAAATTTATAAATAACAGTATAGTTCAAAAAGCACTTTTTGCAGCCTTTCTCATTTGGTTATTAAGAACTTATGGAGTAGCAGGTGTTGTAAGTACAGCGTTTAATGTTGGTGAATATACAGCACAGCAAGCATTTGATATAGAACCTGACAGCACTGTGCAGTGGATTTTTAATACAACAAGAGAAGCAGGTAACATTGTGTCTCAGTATCCATATGGCCCAGAAATTGCACTGATTCTTGTTGTAGGTGGTGTGATAGCCACGGGCGGTGCTGCAGCTGGTGCGGGATATTTTGTAGCTTACAAAGGAAGTGAAATTGGATACACGGCGATAAGTACAATATTTCAATCAATAGTTGAAGGAACACCTGGTATTCTTACAACAGCATTTAATGCTGCTGCTCAGTCTCTTAATGTTTTACAAGATTTACTGGTAGCAAATGCCCCTGCATTAGGGCCTATCTTAGCTGGTTATGGTTTATATTCATCCGGCTTTCTCGCAACAAATACACCATTACCTGATGGCACACCATTACCAGAAATAGAGGAAAAACAGGAAACATTGACCGAACAGTTAGGACGTTCGACAGGAAGTTTGCCAAAGATGCGACAAACAGTTATAAACAAGGGTGCACCCAACTTTAGGGACGTTACTGCAGAAGAGGCGGCTGAGAATATCCCACAAGGTGTTTCTGATACAAGCGAAGGTCCTATGAAACCATGGGGTCCTCTCGAGCAAGCTACAACAGACTTGGAAGAATTTATTAGATTGACAGGTATTGATCCAAGAAAGACACGGGAAGAAAGAGAACTTGACAAATTACAAGGAATGGACGAAAGAGGATTAGGAAATAAGCCGCAGTATCCTTACCAAGGCCCTCCAAACTTATCTGGCATAAATAGACCAGACCCTGTCATGGCAGGTCTATACAACATGGGTCAAGCAGGTTATCAAGGTATACAAAACGCTTTGGGTTTTGGTGGAGGAATTAATGGGTCTGGATTAGGAGAACAACAAGAAGAAGTATTCTATTTACCACTTATTCGTAGTATTCCTCGAGCTCCACCAAAGCCTATTTTGCAGCGACAAACAAACCAAGTTATTAGAGGTGGGATGATGGATGATGCTGATGCGTACGAAAATACTATGACAGTGTTGGACAAACATTTTGGCGAATCAGCTCGATTTAAAGCAAGCATGGATGATCATTTTGAAACTTTAAGTGGTACTAACTTAGACAGAAAAATTACAAGAAAAGACTTGGTTGTGTTTTTACCAACGTATCTCCAAGAGTTAAAGACCAGTCAAGCTTTAATGTCCCCAACCAATATAAGTTCCAACTTAGAAAATTTAATTAAGGCAGGCATAAAATACGATAAGAAGACATACCCAAGACTTATTGCCAATGAAATTATTGCTCGACAATTGGGTGTACCAGTTACTCGTGACAGAGCAAGTCTAAAAGATGTAGTAGAGGAATGGGTGAAAATTGCAAAAACGAGAAAAAACCCGAAAGTTATGAAAGAGTGGAAAAGATATTTTGCGGATAATGATCAACCGAAATTAGCTGAATATCTTGAGGACCAGGGTTATTAAACCCTTTTAGATGAAAATTATTCTCTTTAGCCATTGTATATACTACCATGAAGGACATGCACGAAGTGAAAATCGCCGAACTCAGCAAAGCCGCTGGGGGTAAACTACGTAGTGGAAAACATCCATGCCAATGCCGTCTTGCCGGAAAAGGAGTGAAGGGAAAATCTGCCCTTATGAAGGAAGGTAACCTGAAGAAACTTGTATCTGCTGATAAGAAAGGTTCATCTGCTCGTATTAAGTTAGACGAGGAAGAGTTGCTTGCTAATAAGATGGCAGGTACTGGAATGATGGAAGGTGGACGCTTGAAACATCCATTTAAGAAACTAAGCAAACATGACAAGGACTTGATTGCGAAAAGCGTTGGCGCAGTAGTAGGAACTGCCGCTGGTGCCGCCGCCGCTGAAACTGGTCCAGCAGCCCCCTTTATTGGCGCTGCCGCTGGTGTTGGTGCTGAAGAGGGTACATCTCAATTGTTAGGAGGAGCTGTGAAAATTGGCAAATCCCGATTCGGAAAGCCTTCTTTAGACAGAGCTAAACATAACATCAAGGGTGGAAGAGCAAGCGTTGCACGCACACCTGCTTGTAAAAAAGCCGGTGAAGATTTAGCTGAATGCCAGGGACGTGTTAGAAATGCAAAGGCTAAAGCCGCACCAAAAAGCCCTGTTGCTTCACGTAGAGCAAAAGCTGCTGCAAAAAGAAAGGGAAAGAAATCTATGTTTGGCCCTGTTGCACAGGGCGAGAAAGATAGAGAAGACGAGAGACTTGGTGAAGAAGTAGGTGAGCTTAGACGATCTGCCAGGTTGGCAAAGAAAGGTTCTGGGCTTCACGGTGGTGCCAAGGGTTCTGGGCTTCACGGTGGTGCCAAGGGTTCTGGTATTATGGCTGGTGGTGCCATTGGACCATACAGTAGTGTTACAAACGTTGGTGCAGGAGGCAACCTAATTGCTGGCACCCGTATGGGACACCCTGCCATGATGTCTCAGGCGGCCTCAGCGAATCCTTTTTTCGCCACTCAATTTCCACCCGGCCTTTCTCAGGGAATGGGACTTTACTAAAAACCGAAATTCCTAACATCCTTACATGCCCCTGAAAAATTATGATAATTTTATAAAAACATACTCAGTTTTCATAAAATAATGAAAGGACCACTGACTCCACCAAGAAGACATAGTCAAAGAGAAAGGCAATCTACTACCTTCTACACCCCACCAGATCAGTCTGTTCCTCAATTAAAGCATTTGATTAAATATGAAACACCAAAACGAACAGAAGGACCATATTGTGTCCGCCTTCCGAAAGACTGGAAATGGAAAACACCAGAAGAGTGGAAGCAGAAGGGTGAGTTTTGGACCAATAATAGAAATACCCCACCAGAAGAACGACTCGAAAGGAATAGTGCATGCCGATTTATGTTCCATCAATTCGGAAATGGGTGGGAAAATGAAACAAACTACAAACACTCAGACTTTTATTCATACTTTACAAAGTACGCAAGAGGAGATGTCGCTGTCTGCGAAACCTTTGAAAAGATGTGTTTCATATGTAAGAAACCTTTCGACGAAGGACAGACAATTGAAGAGAAAACTGGTGAAGGATTTCAATGCGGATGTTCACATCAAATCTCTGAGCCAGTCTTTTGCGCAAGCTTCGATTGTCCCAAAGTATACCACGAGGCGTGCCTTCATAATTATCCCAACCCCGGTGAAGCTCACACCTCTGAACTCTATGTTTGCCCAAGACACTTCTGCCGATTCTGTGGAAATAGCATCAACACTGTCAAGTGTAGCTACTGCCCAACAGCTATATGCGAGGAGTGTAAAGGTGAAGTTAGATTTCTCCCGAGAGTAGGCCAAAGATATATATGTGATGAGTGTACTAAACAGATTAGTAGTGAATTTGGTGTAAATGCACCTGAATTGTTAATGAGTTTAAGAGAGGGTCTTTGGTAATGGAATTGGATTGCGTTTAGAGGGGTCTTTTGATTGAAAGAAATGTTTAAGAAGCCACTCATTGTAATGGTAATCATTGACCTTATTTAAATCGTTAAATGGTTCTAAAAATAATTCAGAGTCGGCTTTTAAAGAATCGCCGACAAATCGTTTATCGTTAATAAAGTGTGCCCATGCGAGTTGCCACCATCCACAAGAGTCTGCGACCATAGACTGGACATCCTTATCTGTATAATCCGGTTTAACGTTAAAGCTTCGTTTGATTGCATTAACGATGTCAGTAGGGGGTGGCTTTCCGTAAGAGTCAAAATAATAAGCTTGGGGTTTTTTACCATTGTGAAACGTTCGAACTTGAAACCCGACCCAATGACTACCATCGTTAGACTTTTTTGTATCTGGGTCTTGTTCATCTTCCAGGTTCACGCAGTAATATTTATTTCCTTCTAACGTTCGAGGTAATTCATCCTTGAATCCACACGTTGCTAAAGGAATGTTCATCTTTGGTGCTAAATTTTCTATATCAACGTTGGTTAACATAATTATTATATATTGACTAAAGACTTTATTATTTTATATTAACGTTAATTTAATTATCTTTTACTTGTAATAGACAGCCGATACAATAAAGCCGGCCCTTATATATGTATGTGCAACGTTCAACAAGAAGGTCTTTACACTTAAAACACTCAACGTTCTTCATGATATATAGTGTATAGAGAAATAGTGATATATATGAAAAAAAATAAATTCCTTTTGTACCGGAGCTGGCCCAGTGGTTCGGACCTGGAGTTCGGTGAGGACTGCGGGGTTCGAACCGAGTACCTCCTGGACTACAGGTTGGATTGATGTTCCTGGACTACAGGTTGGATTGATGTTCCTGGACTACAGGTTGGGTTGAAGTTGAAGTTGAAGTTGAAGTTGAAGTTAGGAAAAAGCCGGCTAATAAAAACCGGAAAAGCCGGCCGTAAAAAAAAATTGTCCGTATGCGAGTTGAAGTAGACAATTATTCCGGAGCTATGAAAAACCGGAAAAAAAGAGTAGAGCGTACTGTGTAACCCCACTGTCTGGCCTATGTCGTGAAAAAAAAAAAGAAAAAAAAAGAGAAAAACAGAAATTTCCCTGAGACCAAAATCATAATTTAATTAAGCAGAACAAGCAAAATGTGCATCACAGATGAAGACCGACTGTGGATGGAGCCGGATACGGAAGAAGAGCCGGATGTTCCTGAACAAGAGGTTGGACAGAATCCTGGACGAAAGGTTGGACAGATAATTAGGCCGAAAAAGAGAAAGGCCGATTCATTGGATACCGAGCAATCCCACAAGAAAAGATTCTGGCAGTTCCTGGACGGCACATATGGGGGTACCCAGAGAGAGATGGAGGATGTCAAGGATTACATTGATATTATCGGTGTCGAGGAGTTTAAGAAAGTATGCTCCTATCAGAAGCAGAAGACCTCCAAGGCTGTCAATGTGCAGAAGCGCCTACTCGAGATTGAGGGGATAAAGGTGACCGAGTCCGAGTACCTGGATATATGCAATGATTTCAAAGTGAGAATGGACCAGAAGGAACAACAGCTTATAGAGGGGGAGAGAATGTTCGAAAGAATGGCTTTACGAGAGGAGGCAGGGTTAGCTAAACTACACCATACCCTAACCGAAAATAAGCGCCTGGAAAAGGAGAATGACGAGTACAGAGAGAAGGTAGAGGTGACAGCAGAGTTTATTGAGGATCGCATTCATGACATGGAGGAGCTTGAAAAGGATAATGAGATGTATAAATTACGAGTTCACCGACTGGAGCTTCAAATGGGGGCTATGATGAGCCAGTTTTTTAAAGATTTTGAGCGGAAAAGTATTTCTCCTAAAGAGTGGTTTGACCTACCCAATGGTACTCACTTTATGTACCATAGTGGTTATGAAAGAACAGAATAATTATCACATAGTAGTTTTTATGTGATAATTTAATACCTTAAGAAAGGCCTCTTAAATTTTTTGGCTTTATTATTAGAGAAAAATGGCTGGATTTTATGCTTAAACTCTGGCGCCGGTTAGGACGTCAACGTTGACCTGGACTCCGTATTCAATGAAAACGATGTATTTCATGGCAATCAACGTTTGATTTGTGCCCTGTATTGACACACTCTTTGGAACGGCCTCGTCTACCGGGAGCATTCTGGAACAGTTAACGTAGTAATATCCATACATTTGCTGGAATTTCCAGAAATCAATTAGACCTGACGTTAAGCCGTCTGTGAGACCAGCGTTGACTTGGTTGACACCATACAGCTGGTTCTGGAATTGCTCGAATCCGTATTGCTGTGTGTTATAGATCATGTTCTGGCCTGCAACAACAACGTTAAAGTTGTTAATAGCAGCCATTGGTGCAACGGTACCACCACCGCAGGAGTCGAAGGGCGACCAGTAGGGCTGAGAACCCGCAGGACCTCCAAGCATCGCTGATTCCATAGGCAGGATTAGGACACTGCGAATATTGGAGATACCGTTAGTGATTAGGAAATTAAAGGCAGAGCCACCATTAACGACAGACGTTGTGTATTGGTAAAGATCGCTGTAAACGATGGTCTTCGTTGGCTTAGAAAGGTAGGCCTGTTCAAAACTGGGGTTGAATGTAAACGATGGCACATAGAGGAATACGCTTTGGTTCAAACTGGTAGTAACACTTCCGCATCGAGAATTCTGGGTAGGATCAACAATTTTGTTACCAACGTTGAGAGTTACACGAGCAGACATGCCGGCTGCAAGATTTAGAACATTCGGTGGTGCAATATCAAGTGCAGTTGATCCATCCACACCATAAGAAGTTGAAACATTAGTTTCGTTAGAAGCAATCATAAGTGGTACGACGCCGCCTAACGGGCTGGTAATTGCACTACATGTTAGTACGTCTGCTGCAGCGGTTGCAAGTTCTACTACAGGTTGGTTGAGGTTCAACGTTAATCTGAAGAATACCCCCTTAAGCAACGGTACTTGACTGAAGAAACTATGGATGTGACGTAGATAGATTGCTGCCTGGATTTGATAAACAAGACTAAAGAATGTAGATCCACCAACAGCAGTTGATGTTTGCTGAATTAAGTATGATCGATACAAAGCTTTCATACTGGCTACGTCTTGGATGTCGGCAAACGACTGTCCTACTTGGACTCCTGGAGCTGCACCTGTTGTGCAACCTTGTCCTGCAAGTGATCCTAATCCTGATGCGCTGGTAAAACTATTTTGGATAAGTTTAGACCAACGTGCCCAGATACCAGCGTTAGAAAATTCAGATTCTCCTACTGGTAGATTGATAGCTCCCTGACCTACAGTCTTTCTGTTGTTCTGTGTTCCTACACCACCTTTGCTTCCTGTTTCACTACGGGCAAAGTTAACGTCGTCAGGGTAAAAACCAATGGTAGGACCCAAAGTTTCAACATCAGCCATACTCAAGGATGTGGTAAGAGTGAAAACGGACCAAAGAGACGTTAAAGGGGTCTGCTGGATTATCGTTGTTCCGGCGTAATCTAAGAGCATTGAATGAATGATCGATCCGAACCAGTTCTTCAACGATAGAGATTGCTGAACACCATCGGAATAGATAACGTTAGATGAAGAATCTGTAAGCATTGACTGGAAGTCAGCAGGGGTTGCTCCTGCATCTGGTGCTACGGAACTGATAGCCATAACAAGAGGAACACTCAAGTAGGCATTTCTGTAGTCCATATACTTGTTGGAGTTAGCCAGCTGAGAGGTATCCAAAACCAGCTGATTTGATCCGTAGTTACCGTTGTTCTGATCTTGAAGATTCAACCAATCTTTTTTGACGAAAATTTGGGGGCTGCCTTCAGCCATTTGGGACATGTCGAAAGTAAGTGTATCGGCGCTCATTCTGATTATATATTACAAAAAGAGAAAAAAATCTGAAGATTTACTTCAATTCCTTATCCAGACGAATCTTGATAGGACTCAACTTCCTTCTTTTCTCCTTGCCAGATTCATGATCCTCCGTTTTCAGCTTTTTTACTAAAGAACCACTCAACTTCAAGTCCTTAGCCACTTTCTGGAAATCTTTTGTATCGATGGGGGCCGACATTCCCTTTCCTGTTGCTACCCCGGATTGACCCGCTACGGGATGTTTCTCGGTCATATCGACTAAAGTTTTATTCATTAGGGTGTGCGGACGATAAATGTATGATGGCATAATTTATATATAATGACATCATAAAAAATTACACTTTATTTTCCTCTTCTTTCCTTTTCATACTCCTCATTTTCATTAGAGTATTTTCCATATATTGAACTGAGGACAATTGTTGTTTGATAGGTCCTTCGGCACTGTACGTTTTACAGTCTCCTAACTCTCTGGTGAGTTCGGTTCTTTCTTTGCTAAACTCCTGGATAAGCTGATTTATGCGATCGATGGTTAAACGTTGATTCATGATATATACTCAATTTATAAATAATATTTAA
>Ga0181407_1000604_pt1 | contig 12146 bp, 20 predicted proteins | sample 30SPOviralmetaG_FD_130136 | JGI IMG/M metagenome (GOLD analysis project Ga0181407, IMG submission 130136) | Marine viral communities from the oligotrophic San Pedro Time Series (SPOT) site, San Pedro Channel, CA, USA - 30 SPOT_SRF_2012-01-26 | ecosystem: Environmental > Aquatic > Marine > Strait...
CAGTCTTTGCAAGACTTTGAGGCATCTCAAACTGTTCGTCTGATAATGTTCTCAGCTTCTTATAAGTGTCCATGCTCAAGGCTATAGATTTATATTTATCCGTGTCCATGATTACTCCAAGTTCGCTGGATCAAATGATGTATCAGCTTGGTTGAGTTCCAATTCCTCTACACGGTGCATCCAGTAGTAGGTTGAACCAGCTGGAAGTTTTCCTGAGCCAGTTGCTTCAGCTTTGTAAGCACCAACTCTATATTTTTTTCCATCAGGTAAAGTTATTGTTCCTTTAAGGTCATAACTTTTTGGGTTTTCTTTATTAACATTAGGAAATACTACACCTAATGATTTTCGTTCTTTAGTTTGGTCATCCATTATTGAACAACTCCATTTGCCTCAAGTTTAGATTTAATCTTGTTAAACTTTTCAAGAAACAGTTGCCAAGCATAAGCATCTTCTTGCTTAACTTTCTGCATAAGTTCTTTGTTAGTTGTAAGCCAAGATTGGTACGCACCGAGATGAGAGGCTTTATCAAGCTCAGTTAATGCTGCTGTAAGTTTAGTATCAGAAGCAACTATTGCGTTTGATACTTCTTGAGCAGAAGCAATATTGTCATTTGTTAAACCAGCAAATGCAGCGGCACGACCGACTGCGCTCGTTTCAGCTACTTCTAATGAGGATAGTTGATTTATTCTTGATGAGGATTTTAACTCTTCAGCAAGTCCAGTTGATACTAGCTTTCCATCAATCCAAATTTCAGATCTAACGATAACCTTTTTATCGTCATGGTATAGAAGCTCTGTTTTAATAGTTGCATCTGTACCTAGATTCTTTCTTAAAATTCCAACTCTAAATGCAACATCTGCATACTCTTTTGAGTGAATTTTTATTGTATTGCCTTTAAGATTTCCTTTGAAATCAGCAATAGTGTTTTTTAATTTATCAGCTGACATATGTAATAACCTCCTATGATTAGTGTTGTGTAGTTGATGAGTTGTGGCGACATTATTTGTTGCTCCAAATCTTTTTTGCTCTAGCCAAATGTTTAGATCCAATATTCCAATAGAACTGATGATCAAATCCAGGATCAACATCTTTAGCAATTTCGTCTAGTATCATGTCAGGCTCTTCAAGATCTATGTACCTAGAAAGCAATCGTTCTTTTCTGATACAATTTCTAACAAGCTGCTCGTAATAATTATTTAAATTTTGTAATTCTAAATCCGCACAATTCTTTTCAGTAAAGATCATGTGATCATCTGCAGTTAGATAGATAAGATAAGGAAAAGTTTTCTTATTCAATTTTCTTAGGCTGAAACAATAAAAAGCCAACTGCTGCAAATGATTAACTAACGGAGTGGATGGCAACTTAGCCGATGCGAAAGACCGAGTGCCATCCTTCTTAATCTTACCAGGTCGTTGCCAAGACGTTTTTAACTCACAGACCGAAAGGAACAGAGCATCGCTCGAAACATGAGAAGGCGATGATGCTGCATCAGATCGCTCTGAAGCATTAAAATCTGTAAAGTGTACGTCAGTCCTACCAACTATTGGAAGAGAAAGTCTGTGATCGATATGATTGATGCTATCTTCAGCAACAACCTTTTCTGATTTAAGGATATTTAGTTTTTCAAAAGCTATAAATCCTTGTTGAATAGTTTGAGGTATAGTTTCCTGGAAGTGTTCTTTCTTCTCTCTGTCTTTATCATTGACTGGAATATACTCCATAAATTTTTCCATTGCTTTTGCAATAGCTTCTTCTTTAGAAAGTTTTGTATTTTTATGTGGTGCAAGTTTTCTTTGATTAGGATTGAAACTCCAGATGTCAGTTGAGTAATGAAATTGAATTGCATCATTCACACAAACTCCAGCTGCCATATTAGCATTGCCTTCAAATTCTCTTCTTTGTTCTTGAGTAGAAAATAAATATCTGAATGCGTAGATACCTTCAGGCATTGAGCTTGAAGTGGGGGAGTGATGATTAATTTTTAAAAGTTCGTTTAATTTTTGAAATCCGTCTTGTTGTAAAGTTTCTAACGGATCTATTATTTTATTTGTTTTTAATATCATGGAGCTGTGATACTCCGCTAAAAACTTTTATTCCTTCTGCTGATGTAGAGATTTGTGTAATTTGTTTACTTGGTTTTATTTTGATACTTTAGGATGTTTGGTTTGCTTTTGTCGTTTTTGTCGTTTTGTAACTCTGGAACATCGTATTTTACGGTATCTTTTATCAACCAGGCTTCAATGCTTTCTCTTCTATATAAAAAAATATTTGTATCTTTAGGATTAATCCATATTGGACCAACTAATACTCCACCATCCTCAGTAATTTCTCTCATATAAGCTAAAGCTCTTTTTTTAATACCGTATTCGGCTTCAATATCAGTAGGTTTCATTAGAATTGTTTTAGCCATTAGCCTTGTAATTCCTCATCGGTATGATTTGGTGTTTCAGATTTTTCTATAATGTCAGCAAATCTTTCATCTAATTTTTTTAATTCTTCTGGTGTGAAATCTGCTTTAATTAATTTTGCATCTTTAATTGGTTTTATTTTTTTTTCAAATTTTGCATCTCCATACGCAGCTCTACCTATTGTATCTTGAATACTACTACTAACTTCTATTAATGTTTTAATTTTATCTCTTTTAAGCAATGTAACGTAATCATCGTCATCAAGATCAGATTTTAAATAATCTTCTAATCTTTGTTTTAAGTAAGACATCTTTTGAATTTCTTTAAAGTTTTTATAATTTAAATCTTCATCAATTCTGTTGTCAGTATAAATTTCTTTATATTTTTTTTGAACATCAACTCTTGAATTTGAATAAAGTTTAGCTGGATTAATAAATGAAACTACTGGTGCTACAAAGAACGGATCTAAATCTTGAACAATAATTCTATCACTTTCGACTTGATTAACTACATCTTCAAAAGAATTAAAATCTTCATCAGGAATAATACCATCAGCGCTAATTGTATCTGGATCTATTGTGTGTAGATCTACAGTTTTGCCATTATGATTTGTTTTGTAAACTCCAATATAATATCTTGCTCTTGGATTACCATCAGATCTATCTTTTATGTTAGCACCAACAATAACTATTTGATCTTCAAAAACTTTTTTTTCATTAGAGCTATAATAAAAAGCAATCAGGTTATGTAAGTGTGAGTTTGGACTATCAATTCTTATAGCTTTAACATCAGCTCTATAAATTTCTCTTGGACATTTAATAACTCCTAAATCTTTTGAAGTAATTTCATGATGATCAACTAATACTCTTTTTAATAATGAGCTTTGTAAAGTATCTGTAGATCCCCAGATATTGACATACAAGTCATTAAATAAAATTTCTGCTGGATCGCAACCTAAAGCTTTTGCATATTTAATTGCAACATCTCTTGATATTTCAAATTCATCTTTTAAGTGTCTAAATATTGTTGCTTCATTAACATCAGCAAGGTTTGCTAAATCTTTTGCTGACATTCCACTTTCTAAAAGTTTTTGATTTAATAATGCAGCTGGTTTTTGAATATCATAAATTCCGTATTTATTTTTATTAAGTTCCAAATTTAACTTATCCGAATTTTTTTTACTCTGTTGATTTAGTAACTCTACTAAAGTTGAGTTCCATACATTGTTAAATTGTCTTTCTAAATTAAGACCTATTCTTGACGCTTGTCTGGCACAAATTTTATAAATATCTTGTTGTGGTCCTAAGTATATTTTTTCATAAATTTTTTTATCTTTTTTAGATATGAAATAAAAAACTACTCTTGCAACGACACCATCTTTTGCCATTGTCATTTCTATTTTTGGAAGTTGTCTAGTATCAAAATATGTAGAGGTAAGTTGCTTCTCGCTAAGATCCTTTGGTAACTTTGGATCAAATCTTGGTTCATATTTCATATATAGGCTTTTATAGAATACTTGCATATATGCAACCTTTATATGATCGATATGCAACTTTTTTCTTGATTATCTATATTGCTCGTTTATTGAGGTTTTTATGGTTAAAAAGGTCTATTTTAAAGGAGTTAAGTTCTCTGGATATAGCAACTGGCATAGACAACAGCATAATTGCTTAGGTTTTAGCGATATTGACCAGGTTTCGACTTGTAATGCTTGTTTAAAGCCGCTTTTTTTAGCTGAAACTGTATTCAATAATGGTCAAGGCTGGAATAAGCCTCATAAAGTAACTAAGCAACTAGCTGAGATGGCTGGAATACCAGCATATATCGTTTGGTATAAGCTTATTGGAGAGATGATGATGTTTATTCATGTCAAAAAGATAGCTCCAGATTATAAAGATGGCTTTTCATCAGAGCCAATAAAATTAGATCCTGATCAATGGCTTCAGTTCCTGGAGTATCAGCAAGTAAAACACTATCCAGATTGCACAAAAAAAGATCTATTCAATAAAAAATTAAGAGAAGATATGAGAGCCAATAGAAGGAGTGCGTTTGCGTCAATTCTATATAAGTGATCCTAAAATATTTGATCTCAAGATGTCAGATTTTGATTTCAAATTATATTCTTATCTTTGCAAGAACTATGATCTTAAAAGATTAACTCCGTATGTAAGAATGATTGATTGCGCAGATCACATGATAGTTCCGTTGCCTAAAATTAAAGAAGCAATGCAGCGCCTGGCGCTCTTAAATATAGATTACAAACCGCTCATAACACATAAGAATTTTACATACTTTGATATGCCAAGATACAAAGCATTTCTTGAAAGCATAAAGTTTACCAAGAACTATTCCAATAAAGGTTTCAATAAAGTTAAACAGAATATTTATACTTATCAAAATGGAAATTATTAATTCTACTGAGCTGCAGATACAAAAAGAAGTCTTTGCGTTATCTAACTTAATTAACTTGATAGACGAAGCTGCAAGAACTGAGAGATTTTTATCTGGTCCAAAACCGCCATCGGCTGCAAGTATGTATAATCTTTTAGAAACAACTTATATGCAAGGCGACTGGGCTTACTACGAAAAGAAATTGCTAAAGTTAAGAGCTACTCCAAAACAAATAACCAGATGGGAGTTTGCGATAGACTGCTTAACAAGTATTGAGCATGACATATCAGAAGATCCTATTCTTGATAGACAAATCATTTGGATGAAAGCGCAGCGTTACAAGTGGACCGTAATTGCTAAACACTTTGGTTTTACAAGGCATCAGATTAAAAATAGATATGAGAAAGTCCTAAGTAAGTTGTGTAATAAAATTAAAATAAATAATAAAAAGTATTGCAAACTTAACAGATTACTGTACTTAATTTGATATTCTTAAAATCTTTTTAAAAAAATAAACTCTCCTATAAAATAAATTAGAAAATAGTAACTTGGAAATCTATCCAGGCGGTGTATAATCATAACTATAGTGCTTGTACTTAAAACCGTACTAGAACGGATTTGAAAAGTATAATTTTTTTTTCTCTTTTTTTTTTAATCCTAAAACCGTTTATGGCTGCACGACACAAATATAGACTGCAATGTCAGACAATAAATAAACAGAATAAATTGCCTTGTAAGGCTTCTGGAATATTGATGAAGAATGGTAACATACGTTGCAGAATGCACGGAGGCTGGAGTACTGGTCCTAAAACACCAGAAGGTAAAGCGAAAGCATTACTAAATTTAAAACAGAATAATGACAAAAAAACTAGAATTAACACCAGCGATAGCTGATGATATAGAACGTCTATTGATGAATGGTACTCCTCTTACTACCATTTGCCAAAACAAAGATGCGCCAAGCTTATCTAAAGTTTACGACTGGATTAGATCCGATAAGGCATTTGCAGACAAGATACTGACTGCTCGTAAGATAGCAGCTCAGACATATCTTGATAAGATGATTACAGAATTAGAGAATGCAGATAACAAAAGCATTGCAGTAACAAGAGAGAAGTTAATTCATTATCGTTGGATGGCATCTAAGCTTGTTGCAATCTATGGAGATAAACAACAAGTCGAAGTAGATAGTAAGATTGAGATAACCTGGAACGCATCAGATGATAAGACATTTGAGAATGAGATTAAGAATGTTTCAGAGTTGGGTAGCTGACGCACAAACATAGCTCTCGCACACGACATGAGGTTCGAATGATTCTAAATAGCAACAGAGTATAGGAGATCTAGGATTATCAGCACCAGGTCAGCACATTTTAGAAAATTAATGTTATGTTTCCTGGCTAGAGCGTTAGCCTTGTAGGCAAATGCGTTTACCTGACAGCGAATAAATAGTTTTTTTTCTAGGACCGACACCACCAAAAAGTAGCTGCTGGTCCTTATACATAAATTACCGATAGAATAATTAGACACAAACAGATGACTAAATACATTAAAGACAAGTTTCGGAATGTAACCGCAATAAGCTTTAAGGCTTATGACAATGATTTAATAATAAATTTCTCAGGCTTTGATAACGAAGATGATCTTTACGACTTCTGCGAATTTGTTTTTAACAGAATACATATGAGATCTAACTTTGGAGAAAATCCACCAACGGTCCACTAAGATGATGAACTTTATAAATAATTTAAGATTTAAAATAGAATGTCTTTGCATTGATCATCCTTTGCTAATCACTTTCGTAATCGGATTTATATTAGGTGCAGCTATATTTTAATGAAAATCCAAATACCGTACACGCCAAGAAAGCACCAGGCGTTTATACATAAAGAATTAGATCAGTACAGATATGCTGTACTTTGCTGTCATAGAAGATTTGGCAAGACCGTCATGGTTCTTAACCATTTAATTCGCAGCGCTTTACAAAATAAAAACCATAATCCACGACTGGCTTACATTGCTCCTACTTACAAACAAGCAAAAAGCATCGCTTGGGATTACCTAAAATATTATACAAAAAATATTCCTGGTACTAAATGGAATGAAAGTGAATTGCGTTGCGATTTAATTAATGGTTCAAGAATTACTTTACTGTCTAGTGAGAATTTCGATAGCATAAGAGGTATCTATATGGATATGGTCGCAATCGATGAAACTGCGCAGATCTCTCAAGGTTTAATAGATGAAGTAATAACTCCAGCTCTCAGCGACAGAAAAGGAAAAATGTTTCTGATTGGAACACCAAAAGGAATGAACAATATATTTTATGATTATTATAACAAAGCTCAAGCAGACGATAATTGGTTTCTTTACAAAGCTAAAGCGTCTAGTACAAAAATTGTTGATCAAGAAGAATTAGATGCAGCTCTATCCGTTATGGGTAAAGCTAAGTATGACCAGGAGTTTGAATGCTCTTTTATTGGTAATATACAAGGCTCAATCTATGGCGATGTAGTTCAAGAAATAGACGATAAAGGTCAAATTGGATCTGTTCCATACGATCCAGCTTATCCAGTATCAACTGCAATAGATCTCGGATTTAACGATAGTACATCTATAATATTCTTTCAAAAGGTTAATCACTCTATCCATTTGATAGACTATTACGAAAACAACAACCAGGCGCTGCCGCATTACGTTCAAGTTTTAAAAGAAAAACCGTATGTGTATGAAACTCATTATGCACCACACGATTTGGACCAGGTTGAGTTCTCTACTGGTAAAACAAGAAGAGAAGTTTTTTATCAGCTTGGAATAAAATTTAGGACTGCACCTCGACTACTTTTAGAAGATGGTATTCATGCAGTAAAAATGATTTTACCTAGATGTAGGATCGATAGTGATAATTGCTCAAAGCTTCTTATTGCTCTTAGACACTATCATAGAAAATATAGTGATAAGGATCGAACTTATAAATCGAAACCAGTTCATGATTTCAGCTCACATCCAATGGATGCTTTACGATGTTTAGCGACTGGAATGGAAGAAACAAAAATAATCAACAACAAATCTTTACAGCAAAAAGCTGAAAGCAATTACGAGGTAATATAATTATGCCAATGGTAAACGGAAAAAAATATGCTTACACAAAAAAAGGTAAAGCATCAGCTAAGAAAGCTAAAATGAAAAAATTTAAAAAGAAGAAGAGGTAGTTATGGGTTCAATATTTAAAGCACCAAAGATGCCAGATCCAGCTCCAATTGTCATGCCGAAAACGGAAGATGTACCTGAAGCAGATGATCCAGCAGTTATAGCAGCAGAAGAAGAAGCTCAAAGAAAAAGAGAACGAAACAGAAAAGGTAGAAGATCTACTATCTTAACTGGTACTGGCTTAAATGAAATTGAAGATGCAAACATAGATCAAAAAAGTTTACTAGGTTAATTTCATGGGTGGTGTTGCAAGAATTATAAAAAAAAATCCTAAAATTTTTAAAAAGGTAGAGCCAAAACTTAAAACTCCAGAAGAAGGAAAAAAGATGTCAAAAGCTTTGGATGAAAAACTTTCAGAAAATGCCGAGAAAGGTAATGAAGCTGCTGCTGAATTATTAAGAAAAAGAAAAGGTAGAAGATCGACAATTATGACTTCAGCTTCTGGTCTAAACGAAGAAGAATTAATTAAACAAAAAACTTTATTAGGATAATTATTATGGGTGGACCTTCAGGCGGTAATAATGGTGGCGGTGGAAATAATAATAAAACTAAATTTGGTTATACGAAACCTAAAAACAAAGTTGTAGAATTTATTAAAGGTGGCGGAGTTGTAGGCGCTGTTGTTAGAGGTATTTCAAAAGGTATAGCAAAATCTAAAGCTAAAGCTAAAGACAGAAAAATTAATGACAGTTATTTAGGTAGTCCAGATTATCAAGGAGATGTTTCAAGAAAACCACCTAGAGATCTAAGAACAGGAAGAGATAACAATAACAATAATAATAATAATATAGTTACTCAAAAATCTATTGAACAACCAAAAGTAAAATCTCAAATGAATAATACTGATGTTAAGTCAGATATGATTACAGCTGAAGCACCAGCTATAACCGAGATGACTGCTGATGAATTAGCACTAAAGAACAGAAGAAAAGGTAGAAAAAAAACAATTTTAACTTCCGTAACTGGAGTTGATGACTACCCAACACTAAGCAAAAAAACCTTACTAGGATAAATCATTATGGCAAGACGTGGACTATACGCAAATATACATGCGAAAAGAAAAAGAATTAAAAAAGGCAGCAAAGAAAAAATGCGAAAGCGTGGTCAAAAAGGCAGACCAACAGCTAAGCAATTTAGAAGAGCTGCTAAGACAGCTAAGAAGAGATAATGCAATCGCAAGAACTTAGAAAACTAGCTTCTGAGCTAAAGAATAATCTATCAAGATTGATGGAGAAAAGATCAACTTGGGAAAGTCATTGGCAAGAAATTGCAGATCTTATGCTACCAAGAAAAGCAGAGATTACTAAAGAGAGAGCTAGAGGAGATAAAAGATCTACTCAAATATTCGATGCTACTGGTATTCATTCACTTGAATTACTTGCAGCTTCACTACATGGAATGCTTACATCATCTGCGAATAGATGGTTTTCTTTAAGATATAAAGAAGCAGTATTAAATGAGAATGATGAAGCTAGAGAATGGCTAGAAGATAGTATTGATAAAATGTATTTAGCTTTTGCTAGATCTAATTTTCAACAAGAGATCTTTGAAAACTATCATGACTTAATTGCATTTGGAACTTCTTGCTTGATGGTTGAAGAAGATGAAGATGACATCATTCGGTTTTCAGCTAGACACATAAAAGAAATTTATATTGAAGAAAATAAAAAAGGTTTAATTGATAATGTTTATAGAAAATTTAAACTTACTGTCGATCAAGCTATTCAAAAATTTGGTGCAGAAAATTTATCTAAAGAAATAAATAATACTTATAAATCTAATCCTTATGATGAAGTAGAGATTTGTCATATTGTTAGACCAAGATCTATTTATGATGGATCTAAACAAGATAAAAAGAATATGAAGTTTCAGAGTATTTACTTTGAACATGGAACTGATCATGTAATTTCAGTAGGTGGATTTAATGAAAATCCTTATGTTGTTTCAAGATACTTAAAATCATCTACAGAGATTTATGGAAGATCTCCATCGATGAATGCGCTGCCAGATGTAAAGGTACTTAACAAAATGGTAGAACACGGATTGAAAGCATCAGCTAAGATGATCGATCCACCTCTATTAGTACCTGACGACAGTATGTTAGCTCCAGTTAGAATGACACCTGGAAGTTTGAATTACTATAGATCAGGATCAAGAGATCGAATTGAGCCATTAAATATAGGTCAGAATACTACGGTTACATTAAATGCAGAGAATGCAAGAAGAGAAGCTATAGCTAGAATGTTTCATGTAGATCAGTTGCAAATTCAATCTAATAGAACAATGACAGCTACAGAAGTTCTACAAAGAAACGAAGAGAAGATGAGAATACTTGGTCCAGTAATGGGAAGAATACAAAGTGAATTACTTGAGCCAATGATTAATAGAGTATTTTCTATAATGTTAAGAAACCGATTATTTAGAGAAGCTCCACCTATTCTTGCTAATCAAGAAATTGATATTGAATATGTATCTCCAATGGCTCTAGCTCAAAAAGGACAAGAGCTGCAAAATGTTATGAGAGGTTTAGAATTATTTGGTTCTCTTTCTCAAACGATGCCAGTTATGGATTACATCGATGAAAACGGTTTAGTTAAACAATTAGTTCAAACACTAGGCTTACCAGCAAGAATGATCAAAAGTGATAAGGAAGTTCAAGGAATTAGAATGGAACGACAAGAAGCTCAACAACAACAAATGCAGATGCAGCAACAAATGGCTGAAAGCGAAATGGCTAAGAATGCTGCACCGTTAGCTAAAGAAGTTCTAAATGGATCAACAGAATAAAAAATTATTAGAATTAAAAAAAGATTATAAAATTACTTTCGATACAGAAGAAGGTACTAGAGTTTTGAATGACCTCGAAAAAAGATGTCATGAGTTTGTTACTACATTTTCAAAAGATAGTAGTCACGAAACTGCTTTTCTTGAAGGTCAAAGATCAATTTTGATTTTTTTAAAAGCGATGATTAAACCTCATAAGGAGTAACTTAATGGACAATCAGACAACTGAACAACAAGTTCAATCTGATCCGATAGCTAATACTACAACGGATCAATCGCAAACTTCAGTATTATCTGGAGAGCAGACAACAACACAAACAAACTTTCAGGATTTGATTCCTGATGAATACAGAGCAGAAAAATCTTTAGAAAATTTTAAAGATATGGGCGACTTTGTTAAATCGTATCTATCAGCACAAAAGATAGTAGGTGCAGATAAAATTCCAGTACCTAATAAATTTGCAACAGAGGATGATTGGAAAGCTGTTTTTAATAAACTTGGCGCTCCAGAAAAACCTGAAGATTATAAATATAGTTTTAAAGAAGGAGAAGTTGATCAAGAATTAGTTTCTTCTTTTAATCAAGAAGCTCACAAACTTGGTTTGTTACCTCAACAAGCTGAAAGCTTAATTAAGTATTATAATAATATTACTGAAGGCAGCTCTATCCAGGCAGAAGAAAAAGCTGCTGAAACTAGATTAAATACTGAGAACGAACTTAAAAGAGAGTTTGGTCCTCAATATGCTAAAAGATTAGATCAAGCTAAAAGATTAGCATCATCTACATTAGGTAATGAATTTTTAGAAAATACTTTCTTACAAGATGGATCAAGACTTGGAGATAACATTGCTGTTGTTAAAGCATTCTCACAACTTGCAGATAAGTTATCTGAAGATGAGGTTGTTAAAGGAGATACATCTTCTTATATGACAGCTAAAGATCTTCAAAAAGAGATAGCATCTTTACAAGAAGAAGGTTCTCCATTTTGGGATAAACAACATCCTAATCATGACAGATCCGTTCAAGAAGTATTTAAGTTAAGAGAACTATTACATAATGGATAATGACGGTCATCTAAACGATGTAGAGATCAGACTAGAATGTGTAAGACTAGCTGTAGAATTTGCTCCTGAAATAGCAAGAATTACAGATCCATTAGATAAAGCTGAAACCTATTATAATTGGGTTACAAAACAAAATTCTAAGCGACAATCTGAAAAGACCGCTTCGAAAAAAGACAAAGTGAAGTCTTAAAATTTACAGAAGAGATCTCCAGTTTTGGAGGCAATCAAATCGATTAACATTAACCAACATAACTAAGGAGATTTGAAAAATGTCAAATCAAATTACAA
>Ga0181407_1000609_pt1 | contig 12047 bp, 12 predicted proteins | sample 30SPOviralmetaG_FD_130136 | JGI IMG/M metagenome (GOLD analysis project Ga0181407, IMG submission 130136) | Marine viral communities from the oligotrophic San Pedro Time Series (SPOT) site, San Pedro Channel, CA, USA - 30 SPOT_SRF_2012-01-26 | ecosystem: Environmental > Aquatic > Marine > Strait...
TGGAGGGTCATGGATAGTGGGTCAACGTTCCGTGGTCTTGGGCATGGATGAAGGTAACTTGGCAAAGAATCCGTGGATCAAGGTAACTTTGGGCGAGGAATCTGGGGGGTGGGGGTGCACTATGAACGGAGACGAGGTTCAAGCGACAGGGTCAAGGGTCCCCCCCACTGGGGGAAATCGAAACGGAACCGAACAAGGAGTCCCTACCTGCGAATCCAATTTTCAATTTTCAGGAATTTGGGTGATCTAGTGCACAGGTGTTCACGGGTATTGGCAATTATTGCTAAATCTGTCACACTTATCACACTTGCATCACACTTTTTGAGTACAAGTGTGACTTATTAAACAGTACCTTTACCAACGACTTACGTAATTCATCACACAAATCACACTTTTTCTGACCCCCTACTACTTGCTTGCACTACCCCCCCTAATAAAGTGTGATTTGTGTGACAGATTCCCTAAGTCCTTATTACTCATATAATAAAGTTAGTCACACCCCCCCTAAAAAAGTGTGATGCAAGTGTGATAAGTGTGACAGACTTGACATTATGTTCACTATAGTTTTTACATACATAAGTGCCGACCAAGAAACCAGATGGACGAACCTATGCTGCAGGTAAGAAACCCAAGCAGGTAGTTAAACAACAAAATGCCAAAAGGACAAGGTGTCATCGTAAACGTATGAAAGCAGAAGAGGATATGAAGAAAGCCCAGAAGGAGTTGGTTAAGGTGGAGAAGGATCTCACCATCAAGCAACAGTTCCTAGAAATGATGAGCCAAGCACCAACCCCTGCCCAGCAGCGGAAGGCACTTCTTGCAATGTTTGCAGACAAAGGCATCAATCCGATCGAGGAGCTGATGAGCTACACAACTAATTCGGAAGTACCTCTCAAGGAGAAGATATCTATTTGGAAAGAACTTGCCAGTTATACACAGCCCAAGCTCAAGAGCGTGGATGTCCAGCAGAACATTACAGGCGAGATGAAGATAATGACTGTGGACTACAGTAAGGTGGCAAAAGCTGACCTAGCGACCGCAGTTGACGCGGAAGTGCTTGACAATGACGAAGGATATGGTGAGTTTCTAAGTGAGGAAGAAAAGAATGAGTCTTGAACCAATTGAGCAGGCGGTCGCCGTACTAGGAGAGCATTTCCGACACTATGTAGTCATAGCGTCTGACGATGAGTCTCCCCTAGCGTACGACGTACGTTTCAGCGATCCTTATGCTGCAGCTGGTCTACTAAATTCAGCAGTCAAGTATCACGAGAACTTCATCAGTGATGGTGGGGCAATGGATGATGACTGGGAGTGGAGTGAACTAGACGAAGATGACCTCGACGATATAGATGAATATTAGTGTCCCTGCACAGGGGTGGGAGCCGCGACCGTACCAGCTCCCCCTACTGAAATACATGTCTCAGAAGAAGCGGAGCCTACGGGCGGTAGTCGCTTGGCATCGTCGTGCAGGTAAGGATCTGACCTGCGTGAACATTGTTGCAATCAAGGCATTGCAGCGTGTTGGCACTTACTGGTATGTGTTGCCCTACGGTAATCAGGCACGCCGAATCGTATGGAACGGCATGACTGGCGAGGGCAAGAAGTTTATCGACTACTTCCCAAGGGAGCTAGTCGAGAAGAAAAGTGAGCAGGAGATGCGCATTCACCTGAAGAATGGCTCGATCATCCAGCTCATGGGATCTGACGACCCCGATAAAATGGTGGGCGCGAACCCCATCGGCGTGGTGTTCTCTGAGTACAGCATCTCTGATCCGTCGGCGTGGCAGTTGATTAACCCCATCCTTGCAGAGAACGGCGGCTGGGCTTTGTTCAACGGAACACCCCGTGGTGAGAATCACTTCTACAAGATCCTGCTGAAGGGTAAAGCCGACAGTACGTGGTACAGCAGCCACCTGTCGGTCAAGGACACGAAGGCGATTGCCCCCGACGAACTCCGCAAGGCGAGGAACGAGCTGAACAACGAAGCCCGATTCCAGTCGGAGTACATGTGTTCGTTCAAGACACCAGTCGAAGGGGCGTACTACGGAGCGCAGATCAACAAGGCGTACAGGGACAAGAGGATCATTGATACTATTGCGGTCGATCCCCTGCTTCCAGTGCACACGGCGTGGGACTTGGGGATGGACGACGCAACAACCATTTGGTTTGTCCAGCTATATCGTAGTGAGATACGAATCGTAAACTACTACGAGAATAGCGGGGAAGGTCTGCCGCACTATGCACGTGAGTTGCACAAGTGGTCAGTCCAGAAAGATGTGACGTACGGGAAGCATTATGCCCCGCACGACATCAAGGTGCGTGAACTTGGAACAGGTAAGTCACGCCTAGAGACAGCCAGAGGACTTGGCTTAAAATTTACGACAGTCAAGAAGCTGTCGATCATTGACGGCATCGAAGCCGTCCGCAACATTCTGCCGAAGTGTTGGTTTTCAAAGACAGACTGCTACGCAGGTATCGAAGCTTTGAAGGGATACCACAAGGAGTTTGACAGCTCCCGTGGTGTGTTTAGAAAAACGCCTGTCCATGATTCCAATTCTCACGGAGCAGACGCTTTCAGGACGCTGGCGGTTGGGCTCAAGCAGCCGAAGCTGGACAAGAAGAAGATCAAGCATGAGTACCAAGTTGCAAACATCAGTTGGTAAAGACTACCGACTGTCCTTGATGGACGAGGCTGTTGTTCTCTACCACACACAGGGACAGGAGTTCGTGTGGTTACAGGACTACTACATCAACTGTCCGCACGGAGCGGAACGGTACTACTGGAGCACACCAACCTACATGCTGATGGCGGAGGTACTTGAGGATGAGAAAGGTCGGTACTGGAAGGTTGCATACGCCGCCAGCCGAGACCCCTCTAAAAAAGTTTCCCTCTTTTTTGAACTTGCGCCGTTTCCGCTTGACAGGGTCATGTTTAACAGATACCACAGGATGAATAATCCTAATTCAGAAAAATTTTTCGGTTGGGAAACTTTAAAACGTATATCAAGATATGGGCTCAAAACCAAAGAAACCACCCCCTCCTCCACCACCTCCTGCGCCTCCCCCTCCTCCGACGCCGTTGGCACGGAGACCAGTTAAGCAGGCAGCCGCACCCTCTGCGCGTGTGACTTCCACAGGTTTAATGGGCGCAAGGGCTGCACTACCTCGTAGGGCAACCGCTGCAAAGAAGAAAGTCTCAGGACGTTCTGCACTCGGCGGTGGCACTAGCTTATATGGTTAGACTGCAGCAGCGATACGCGGAGCTGAAGGTGTTGAGGTCTAACCTCGACAGCATGTTCTATGATGCTCAGAAGTATGTCCGTCCGAACTCTGATAAGTTCGACCACGGGCATACTCCTATGCAAGAGGATGGTTCACGGGAGCTGTACGATGATACAGCTGTGTGGTGTAATCAGATGTTTGCTAATGGGCTCAGCTCTAACTTGATCCCGAAGTCTGATCGTTGGTTTTACCTTCGCATCACTAATCGGGCTAACGCTGACGTAACGCCAGAAGAGACACAGTATCTCCAAGGCGTAGCTGACCGCATTTTTCACGAGTTTGCGTTACCGCAGTCTCAGTTCTACAGTTCAAGTCACGAGTGCTTTCTTGATGTGGGGGCGTACGGTACGTCTCCAGTCCAGATCTCAGAAGTTAACGGCGTTGTTAACTTTCGCTCTCGACCACTGGCAGATGTGTTTTTCGACACAGACCAGTACGGCACAGTAGATACCGTCTACTACCGTTGCTACAAAACAGCACGTCAGCTTATGCAGGCGTTCCCGAACGTAGAAGGAATGCAAGGCTTCAACAAGGACAACTCTGTACATAATAAGTACGAGCTGATCTACACGATTGAGCCAAACACCGACAAGGCAGCCAAGAAGGGAAGCCGCGTCGGTAAGGGACGACCTTACAAGGTAACTTACTGGTGTCCTGCTTTAAAAGAGCCCCTACAAGAAAGCGGCTCTAGCTATTTTACATTCTTAGTACCTCGCTGGTCTAAACTTGCAGATGAAGTGTACGGACGTGGTCCTGCATTCTCGTGTCTGTCACAGATCCGCGCACTCAACAAGATGGTCAAGGAGGCTTTGACATCTGCTGAGTACTTGAACTTCCCTACACTGACAGCCGAAGAGGACAGCATTATGCTTCCTATGAAGTACGGCTCTCGTCAGATTATGTTCCATGAGGCAGGCAGTGAAAAGCCGTCGCCTATCATGGCAGGTAATCAACCACAATATGTGATGGAGATGATCCGCATGTATCGTGACTCTGTTAACCGTTCATTCTTTGTTGACCAGATCATCCGTCAAGAGAAGAAGGAACGTCAGAGTGTCACAGAGATTCAAGACGTACGTGGGCAGATGCTCAACCAACTAGCTCCCCTACTTAATCGCATGGAGACCGAGTACCTCGGACCTGCCATTGAGGCAACGTTTGAGCTTCTTGACCGAGCTGGAGAACTACCAGAGAAACCAGCAAGTTTGGCTGGCGCATCCTTAGAGGTATCTTACTCCAGCCCTGCGTCGCAGTCTCAATTTGCTACACGACTTTCAGATATCAGCGCATTCATGCAGGACATCGCACCACTTGCACAGGTTAAACCTGAGATCATGAATGCAGTCAACGAGCAGAAGCTACTAGCTAGTTACGCACAATATCGTAACATATCCCCTGAAGTTATCAAAACCGAAGAAGAAGTGTCCGAGATATCACGAGTGGCACAAGAGCAAATTCAACAACAGCAAGCCGTAACAGCTGCTCCGCAAATCGGAGGTGCGATGAAAGACATCGCGCAGGCTAAACAACTAGACCCAGAAGGTGTGGGTCAGCTGTTAAACATCTAATATGCGAGTCCTAGATTCCCTGACCAAGCTTCGTGAAAAAGCGAAGCTTAAAGAAGATTTAACTAACATCATAGAGACACCGCAGGGTAAGCGGTTCTTTAAGGTACTTTTGCGTGAATGTCACGTAACTAAACCTGTGTTCCATTCTGACGAAGCCAAGCTTCGCGAATGTGAAGGACGCAGACGTTTAGCTATGAGCTTTCTCACTCTATTGGGTCAAGACGATCCACAAGAACTTATTAACAAGATAGAGATGGAGAATAAATAATATGTCAGAAGATACAGAACCAACAGGAGGTCTGGGCGGTGGTAACACCCAACAGGTAGCCTCTGAACCCGCAACTGAACCAACATCCTTTGATTTTGCATCAGAAGATTCATATGGTCAGTTTTTCCAGTCATTGCCAGAAAACCTTCAGGCGCATGACACCTTAAAGAATACTAAATCGATTCACGCTCTAGCCGATCAACTTGTAAATGCTCAAAGTGCATTAGGCACTAAGCGTCTGCAAGCGCCTCAAGAAGACTGGGGTGCTGAACAGTGGGATGATTTTTACAGCAACCTGCGACCTGCCGATAACGAGTACAGCGTTCCTGATGCAGAAGAGCTTTCATTTGAAGGAGCTCCTGAACTTGCAGAAGAGACTCTTCAGGAACTTGTGGATTTTTCCGCTGAGATGGGGCTAAATCAACAACAGTTTGATCAGCTATACGAGCGTTACATGGGTATGGCAGTTGAAGGCACTGAGATCACAGCTCAACAAACTGAGCAAGCCGTCACAGAGCACCGTCAGGCAGTCCAGCTTGAGTGGGGTGAGAAGTATGACGCTAATCTGGCAGAAGCAAATCAGGCGTACGAGGCACTATCCTCTGAGATTCCTGAGCTAAAGGAGCTGATTGAGTCAGACCCTGTGATTGCAAACCACCCTGCCGTTCTCAAGGTATTCCACCGTATTGCTGAAGTATCTGGTGATGCGCTACCGTTGGCACAGAATAACCCGACATCGGGCTTTGCTTCTGAGAATATACATGGGATTAAGTCTGCAATTCAGGAGTTAGACACCGTAAATGCAAGCTTAATTATGTCAGATCCATCCTCACTGAGCATGGCGGATCGTACAAAACGTCAGCAAGTTCTAGATCAACGGGCTAAGTTGTACTCTAATATGTACCCTTCGGGCTAAAATAGCTTGACAACCCTTTTAAACAAGGCTATCCCACTAGTATTGGGGTAGCCTTTTTTAGGTCCTAATATCAGCTTTAGAAAGCCGTTGGTTCCGTATAACTAGAAGAGTCCGAAAGGGTAGCTCATCGAAAAGCAAACTTCTACTTAACTTAACTTAAATTATTATATATCATGGCTTATTCAGACCCATCATACATGTCAGACAACGGTTCGGGTGCTGCTGCAATCAGCAACGCCGCCGCTCTGAACACCGCATACGTTGAATCATTCAAGGCTGGCTTCGAGCAAGCATTCCAGCAAACTGAATCTAAACTTCAGCCGTATTTCGAGCAAGAGTCCCAGAACGAAGAGTTCCAGTATTTCGATCGCATCGGTGTTGCCGAAGCAATGACCGAAGACGCTACTCGTTATGGCGACAATCCTAACAGCGATATCTCTCACGATCGCCGCCGCATCGGTCTTAAAGACTACGAGCTTGGCAAGTACATCGACGAGAAAGATCTCAAGCGCGTACTTACAGATCCAATGAATGCTTACACACAAGCACTTCTTGCATCAGGTAAGCGTAAGATCGACGATATCATCATCGACAAACTCTTCGGAGAAGCATACACAGGTCGTAGCGGTGGAACAACTGTTACATTCTCTCGTGCAGCATCTACTACTCGTGACACCAACATCACACTTGGTAACTTGAGTAAGAATGAAGCTAACCCAGTCATCGACACCTATGACGCATCTACTGCGAAAAATGGTATCGACATCGTTGCTGGTAACACTGAAGGTTTCTCCATTGGTGCTAACTACGACGGTACTCCAACTGGTGGTGCTACACCTCTTGGTCTTACTCTTGAAAAACTGAAAGCTGCTCGCCGCACAATGTTGCGTCTTGAGGCTATCGGTCAAGACGACGTAGTTAACTGCTTCCTTACTTCGACTCAGTTCAACGACCTCCTTGGAATCGACGAGATCATCAACTCTGACTACGCCGTACGCAAGTCTCTTGCAGAAGGTTCGGTCACTACGTTCATGGGCTTCCGTTTCATCCAAACTGAGCGTCTTGGACTTAGCAGCGACGGTGCTAACAACGACGAGCGTCGTGTTATCGTTGCAACTCCTAAAGCACTTAAGATGTCTGTTGGTACAGCTCTTAAGGGTGATGTATGGCGCGTTCCTTCCAAGAAGAACATCCCTTACGTATACTTCAAGCTTTGCGCTGAAGCATCTCGTATGTGGGGTGAGGTCACTGGTGAGATCCGCTGCCTAGAGTCCTAATCTAGTCTGTAGCCTCCCCTGTGATTCGGGGGAGGCTACTTTTCTTTTTATGCCTACAGAAGCAAACAAGTTGGATATCCTTAACTCTGCCCTACGTATGGTAGGCAGTTTTCATATTGACGCTACCGACGAGTCGAGCACCACATATGAGATATCCACACGTGCCTATTCACAGGCGGTCACTGAGTTATTCGGGGACAACATTTTTAATTACAACACAAAGCGGGCGACCTTAACAGGCGTTGTGTCTACAGAGTTTAAAAACTTTGGATACGAGTACACACTTCCTGCCGACTTTAATTTATTTTTATACGTAGAGAGTGCAGAAGACATTCTTGTTTCCGATTTCCGATTTGCAAATGGCAAGCTGTATTCAGACGAAACATCTCTTAAGATTACGTACACATATGTTCCCGATTTGGAAACATCTGCAGCTGGGCTACCAGCGTTTATCACACGACTGCTTACACTGCATATGGCGCAGAACATGAGCATCGAGCTTTCTGGTTCTGAGAATCGACATGAGATTCTACACCAGCAGTACGTTCTTGCTCTTCGTAGAGCACGTACACTGGAGGGTCGCCAAGGACCTGCTCAGACATACATCAATGACGGAAACTCTCAGTTTATAAGCGCACATCAACGGTATGGCTCGATATAGTAATGTTCAGACAGACTTCTCAGGCGGTTTAATAAGTGATTACGTTCTCGGACGTACCGACATTAAGCGTGTGGCTAACTCTGGACGTACGTTCAGAAACTTCTTTCCGTCACTACAAGGACCTGCTATTTTCCGCACAGGGTTTAAGCATTACAACTCTACCGCGTACCCCACAGATGATGTTGTATCCGTGGATGTTATTTTAGCAACAGATACGCCGTACAGGGCTGTATTCTCACCGTCCCAGATTGAGATCTTCGATTCTGAAGGGCTATCAAAAGACATAGTACCTACCTCGTACTCGGCTGCTGACATTGAGGAGCTTCGATTTAGTTCTGAGACAGGGGAGTTGTACGTAGCGCATGGAAGGCACAGACCCAAGAAGTTAAAAGCAGACCTTTCGTTTATATCATCATCCCTAGTTTCTAGTGATAGCTACACATTGCTGTCTCAAGACGGACTTGAAATACACGCTAATGTTGAAGTGCAGGGAGATGACCAGTGGAGCTTAACTGACTTAGAATTCGACGTAGAGCCTTTCTTGGACAAAGAGCCTAGCTCTAATAAGTTTAATATCTCTCAAAATGAGAGATACGTAAAACTAGAAAGCGATCAAGCCCCGTTCAGCGTCATAGCTACAGACTTCACTAACAACTCAAATGCATATAGCAAGGACTGGTATGTGGAGTACGCAGTTGACGGAACTAAGTTTTTAGGAAAAGCCGTTCATGCAGGCACTACTGCAAACTACACACTAGCTGATCCAACAAGCAGTGTTTTATACATTGAACCTGTAGTTTCTGTGTTGGACATTGAGGATGACGCAGCTCAGCTATATCTATTAGATAGCGATGAAGTAGACGAAGCAGTATCTCCATCAGTAAGTCAGGCTTTAGAATTGGACGGAGTCGATGAGGATAAAATACACCTACGCTCTGACACTGTTATCTTTAACTCAGGATTTGCTGATTCGTGGGTTCGTGTGTCGGATGACAGACGAAACAATAATGTCGTTGTTGGGGAGACCCGAAGTCTTACTCGTTGGGTTAAGATTAAAGAACACCTTGGCACAGAAGACCACCCAGTAGAGTTCTTCAGAGGCACATATGATAACAGTGTTTATAAGAATGGCTCTGTGTACAGAATATACGATGGATTCACCAGTGGCACGTTGTATATGGCTGGTCCTGACACACAGGGTGCTCTTAAGATATGTACCGCTGTGTTACAGCATAGTGGAAACAGAACCTACACCTTTGTTAACACATTATCGGCAACTAACCCTCACAACAGTACAAACCCAAGCCCTACTGGGGGATCGTATGTGATCGGTAACTTATCCACCCAGAAACAGTTTGATGTTGTAAGCTGTTACAACTCGGCAGATGGAGTACCTAAAGTAGAGGAGTACAATGCAAGCACTAACACAGGTGGCAGTCTAGTCATACCAACTACCGTAGACGCTGTTACTGCTACGGAGGTTGCAAATGATGCACTGATGAATGCGACTAGTTCTGTGTTCCAACCTACTGACATAGGTCGCCACATGCTCGGACGTATGGAGTCTGGTAACACCTATATGGAGATTGTTCGGTTTAACAGTGTAACTCAAGTTATAGTTAAGCTGTTAAACGCAGTTCCTCGTGATAAAAGAACGCTTGCCTTTGAGAATGGAGGATCGTTTGAAGATGTTAAGCTAGGCGCTTGGTATTTTGATAACTACCCTCGAACAGTGGCTAAGTTTGAACAGCGTCGTATCTTTGGTGGCACGTATGAAAGTCCAAATTTTATTTACTATAGCCGAGCTAACGACGAAACGAGCTTTCAGCCAACACAGGATGACGGAGAAGTTTTAGACACAGATGCTATTACATACGCTCTTTCTAATCGAAACGCAGCTATCCGTTGGATTAACGCAGCTAAAGATTTAGTTGTTGGTACAACAGGTGGTATCTACCGCATTGTTCCTAATCAGTATCAGTACGGTATTAGTCCTAAGACAATCCGTATGGAGCTTACTGAAGAAGAACCTTGTGAACAACAAGGAGAAACGGTAGCAAGTTCTGTATTCTATCCTGACCAGTCAGGTACTCGCCTAATGGAGTACAAGTACGATCAGTCACTGAACAGTTCATCTTCTAATGATGTTTCCAAGCTGATATACCCAATATTCCTTCAAGACGCCATTGCACAGATTTCCTACCAGCATACACCACAGCCCCGAATCTGGGCTCGTACTGTATCTGGTAAACTCTACTGCCTATCTCACCACAGACAAGAGGAGTTTTATGCGTGGTCTGAACAAGACCTCGGTCCTGATGCAAAGGTCTTAGATATATCAGTACTTCACAGAGGTACTACTACAAGACTGGATCAGGTGTGGATCGTTGTTAGACGTGACGGAGCTACGTACACAGAAGCGTTGGCAGAAACAGACCCTGTACAGCTTACTAGCTATCCAATGTTGGACAGCCACATTGTAATTGACAAACCTACAGATGGTCTAATTAGTAACGATGTAAGTGCTCGATTTGGAGCAGGTGATACTGTTGCAGTTATTGAAGACGGTGTGTACACAGGCGACCAGACACTCACGGATGGTACAGTCACACTGCAGTCTGCAAATGCAACTAAGTTAATCGTAGGACTTCGCTACAGCGGAGAGCTGCAGATGATGTTCCCGACGTGGGATGCACAGAATAAACCAGCCTACGCCGCAGACACAGCACGTATTGTGTCTATACGTCCTTTCTTAATTAACACATGGAACTACATGGTTGGTGTTGGAGACAGATTTGAAACTGTCCGTGTATCCACAACATACGGCAACGGCGGAGGCTTTACAGGCTTTGACAAAGAACGTCCTGTAACTGGATCTACTTTCGGCGTTGACAATGTGCCAACTATCAAGCACGAAGAGCCTTATCCCTTGACGGTTGCGTCCTTAACCACTAAAACAGATTTGAACTAAAATGGAAGTTGCAATTATAGCTACACTTTTAAGTACTGCCGTATCGTATCGTGCTGCAGAGCAAAACGCTGCTGCACAGGACATGGCAGCAGATGCTGCTGAAGCGCAGGGGCAGTACAACGCACAGATCAATGTTAACAACGCAGTCGATGCTGTTGCTCAGGAAAACTTCAAAGCATCTGCTGCCGAAGCAAACAAGTTTCGTGATCTTGAAGCTAATCAGCGTAAGCGAGAGGCTCTTGCTAAGAAGCTTGATGCTGACTTGGCTACAAAAGAGATATCAATGGCGTCTACGTACGGAACTTTTGAGGATACATTTAAAGCGTATGATATGGATGCAAGTAACCAACTTGCCAGCTTTGACTTCGATGCTTCTGAATCTAGTTATCAGTACAATTTACAAGCAGGAGAAGCTGGACGTAAACGCAACTTAGCGTGGAGCCAAGGTCTTGCTCAAAGAGACTTAACACTGCACTCTGCAGCTAATAAAGCTACTCAGTTCAGGAATCAAGCAGATAACACTCGCCTATCGGCAGTAGGTACGTTAGTGGGCGGGCTTGGCAGTGCCGCTAATATTCACGCAACTCATTCATAATGGCTATTCAATTAAACACCCAGACCGCACAGCAAAAGCAAGCACCCTTTTCAGCATTTGACACGACATCCTCTTATCGTAGTGGGTTGTCTGGTGTAGCACAGGGTCTGAGTACGGTGGCAAGTGCTGCTTCTCGAATGCATGCTCTTAAAACAAGGCAGAAGGAGCAAGCTCAAAACTTACTTGCAGGTGAAGCGTTCTCAGCTTACGAAGTAGAGCTAGACCGCGTATCTAATGAACTGGATGCAGCTTACAAGGCAGGCAATAATGCTGTAATAGAAGCAAAGAAAGCTGAGTTTGCGGCGCTTGAAACACCAGAGTTTAACAATTACTTAGGTGAGAATGCCGGTGGTACGATTGATAGCCCAGAAGCAATCGCTCCGTATCAGCAACGTGGTTCTGTAGCGTGGGGTCGGATGAACAACTCGTTTGAGGTAAAGGAGCAATCCAGCTTAATCTCTCGCAAGTCTAGTGACTATTTATCAGAATCAAGAGGCTTGGTTACAAAA
>Ga0181407_1000611_pt1 | contig 12039 bp, 7 predicted proteins | sample 30SPOviralmetaG_FD_130136 | JGI IMG/M metagenome (GOLD analysis project Ga0181407, IMG submission 130136) | Marine viral communities from the oligotrophic San Pedro Time Series (SPOT) site, San Pedro Channel, CA, USA - 30 SPOT_SRF_2012-01-26 | ecosystem: Environmental > Aquatic > Marine > Strait...
CGGCTTTATCATATAAGAACTGTTTTCGTTCGGGTGATATGTTGTCATTCTGTATATCGTATGTGAGTAATTTTTTGGCTTGACTCAATGTAAGACCGATAGAATTTCTCATTGTATCAAGCATCGAGGATAAATCATCTTCTCCTTCTTGAACTCTATGGCTCACTTTTAATTCAATTACACTTTTTGAAAGTAGTAAGAATTGCTCAAATCCAATTTTTTCAATTTTGTTCAATTTTTGGGATCTGTTAGGTATTCCGTTTTCATCAAAAATGTAAGAAGATCCCTTTCCGCGTCCTTGTACCACAACTGATGGTAGTTGGTAGTCATCACCAAATAATATGATAACTGGTATTTTTCCCCAATCAGAAGTCTTGTTTAGACCACCGTGACAGCATTCCTTTACATTTTTTTCGCATGCACCCAACGTCTCCATAGAGAGAAGTGATCGTTCATCAATTATCAAGACAAGACTGTGTTTTAAGACTCTTGATAAATGGTCTTTTGATCTTTGTGGCATATCTTTTGATGCATTTGTAACATTTATATGGAACTGTTTATGGCAAGTACTTCCACCAATATTGTATGCTGCAGCTCCTGTTGGTGCTGACACAATAGAAACTCTTTCAGTTGGGAATAGTTGTTCGACTATGGAGATAATGACATTGATAGTTCTTGATTTTCCTGTTCCACCAGCACCTTGAACTGTTAAGTGTAATGGATGAAATGTGAGATTTGGACATATTGATTTTTTGTGTTGGAACTCAATCCATTCTTTTAGTTTGTCTATAATTGAATAGACTATGTTTGACTGCTCATTGTTATTTTCAATGTCGTCCAAACAGTAATATGTATTGTCTGCCTTTTTTGGGATGTTTTTTTTTGTTGAATGGACAGATTCAAAATCAGATTTTTTCAATTCAAGCCAATGAGCGTCACTAAGGTTTTGGTCGTATGAAGTAGTAGGTTTATCCCAGGCATATTCCAAACCTCTGTCAAAACCATATTCTTCATATTGATTTTGGAATATATTTTGTGCTTCAATGAGTTCTTTTGCTTCTGCAGTAATATTGTTAGTACTTGCATGAGTAACTTCATCTTCATTATGAGCACATAATCGTTTTTTTAGAGATCTTTCATAACTTTCTTTTGCAATTTCAAATTCGAGTTTGAGTTCAGTAGGGCATATTTTCCCCTCAAGGAAGCTATAATATTCACCTATGATAGTTCCTGCTGTATTGCGTTTTACCTGGATCGAATCACATAGTAATTTTCGACGTGAATGCCATGGTTTGTAAAGTATCAAAGCTGCTTTTGCGTACTGCCAAGTTATCGGGAAAGAAGGACAATTTTGTAACCCCGTTGGGTGTGCAATGACTTGCTTTGTTTTTAGATTTGTATTGAACAGACGATTTTCATCTTTTTGCTGTTTTTTGGCTGGTTTGGTAACCATGTAGAAATAGTCGTGAAGATTCATGTCCAAGTTTGTTGTTCGTTTGGCGTATTTAGTAAGGATATTGTTGTTGTTGCTCTGAATCGTTTTTTTTTTGTTTTCATGAATTTTTGTGTAGTAATTCAATGGTATTGTTCTGAATTGTTCGGTGCATTTGTATAATGGAAGTTTAAGAATATCGCATGAACATTCAGCCTTAGATATAATTCGATGGGAATTGAGGGCATTCAGTATTTTTCTTACTGCTCTAATAGTGCTTATTTTTTCTCCTTCAGCAAATTCATTATTCATTGACAATATCATTGTCGAAATTGTTTCTACTTCAGCTGAATGTGTTGCATTACCCTTCGTACAATAGGAGGTAACATAGCCAGATATTGCTGCAATGTCTTTTTCATTAATTTTGAGAGGATTCTGAGTATAAATAAGTAATGCAATGTCACAATTTGCTCTCCATGATTGTAACATTGTGAATGATGTCTGTTTCATTCGACGTTCGGATCGTTTCAATCGTAGTAACTTGATTCCACGTATTTCATCAATTTCTATGAAATCTTGTTGTGTTAGTTTCCATCCCGGCGTATCACCCATGCCTTCTGTTGCTTCTTCCCCAGCGCCAACTCTGCATATTCTTTTATTACTACCGTTCATGTTCCTTGAAAAAATCAAATGTTGTTTGAGATTCTATACAGAATTTGAAACATCGAAATATAACTAAACTCACTTGTTTTTTCTTTTCTTTCGTAAACAGAAATTGTTGCATTTGTGCAAATGAACTTGTCTGACACAGTCTATCTTGTCCTTCGAGTCATCTATTATTTGGCAGTATGGTAATGATATTGGATTGACACTTGGAGTTTTATCTGTATTTGTGGCTTCTGATGGTAATTCTTCGCTGAGATCAAACCGATTTCTTACATATTCCGACAAAAGGTCTGTTGCCCCTTTTTTATCTTTTTTTATTTCCCACATTTCATAAAATTTATGTAATAGATGCAACTCTAAAGTAATACCTAGGAGATGTGCATGGATCTGTCCTCGTCCTTTAGTGAATTCAAATCTTAGCCAAACGTGTGTTATTCCAAATACTTCTTTACCAACAGTTTCCATCCAATTATCTAGACGAAGTTGAAAATATTCTTGGATGATAGCAGTATATGTATCGACTAAGTAACATTTGGCTTCGATTCCTTCTTTTGAGTTAGGACTTTTTTGGCACAATATAACCTTTTTTTTGTCATTTGTATCCTTTACTCGGTCAAATAGCACAGTAAGCATATCATCCCACCAGTATTCTGCACAAGAGAATGTCATGAACAATGTTGGTGGTCCATGACCTTCTTTCAAATGATATGATATCCATGAATTGAGTTCGTGTCTTCTGTATCTCCACCATGCATCACTTCCTCTTAATTTATTACCTGCGAAGTTTATGATTTTTTTTACAAAGTCTTGATTTCCTTCCATAATTTGTTCTTGTACATCGTCAACAGAAATATTTTTGTCCTCAATGTACTTCGAAACAAAGTAGTACCCTGAATTATTGTTTATATGTCTTGTCAAGAAATTGGGAAGATGAAAGGAGAATAGTTCGTCGGACATAAATCTACCATCGGGCCAACGAAGTAATCTTTGTGCCCACCCATAAGCGGTTTCTTTTCCCTTTTCATCTGTATTTGTGATGTCACCAATGCCGGACGGGAACAACCAAGGATATGCATCTGCAAAAATTCTATTTGTGCAGTATTCATTTAAAGGATCTTCATCGATTCTGGGAAACATAAGAGGGCTAACCTTGTCACCCATTGATTTTATTGTATGTTCAATTTTAGTACTAATACACGTGTCTTGATTCCTCGTTTGAGAAGGTGATGTAGGAGTCATTCCTAATATTTCCATTGGTTTTGAAACTGAATCACAGGTTTGTTGTGACGAAACTGATACAGAGTTTGTCTTTTCTGATTTGTCTGGGTCAACTTCTTGTTCAATTGTTTTTAGAAATGAAATTGAATCTGTATTTAGGTATCTTGTGGAACATTTACCCATCCAATTCAAGTTATCTTTAGTAATTGTGATTTTATTGTATCCTGGATGATGTTTCTTTAACCAATGTAGAGCGTTAAGTACTTTATCTCGCCGAATTAAAAAACTCTGGTGATGCAATTCATTTGTAGATGATGTAGTGTACTCTTTAACCAGACATATCATGTTTACTTTCTTTCGAGGCAATTCATTACAAATATCTTCTATGTGTTTTTTGAACATAACTGTGTGTCCCTATAGACCAACTTTTCCTTTGTATAAATGAGCACAAGGGACAAGAACTTTTGAAAAGGTAATGTAGTGTAAGATACTATTACACAATTGATTAAATTTTAAAATGGAAAAAGAAAGATTTTACCTTGATACTTTTGAATACATAATTTTTCACCCAATGTCAAATCAATCAGTTCTTCTGGTTGCTCAAATTGCCATTTATTGTTGTTTTTCCATAAAGGCAATAAATTGTTTTTCAATAAAAGATCAATGTTTGTCTCTTTGTCCAGTTTTTTACATCCAGTACAAACAATTGTGTCTGGGTTTTGTCCTGATGGTATCATCACAACGCATTTGCATGTTCGACATGGTTTCATTGAAATTTGTAAATTTTTGTAATCAAACTGTAGCATAGCTAGTATCTTATGCTGATCCTTCTCATATGATATGTTGAACAATGATTGAATTTCTTTGGAAATTTGTAACTCTTTGTTGTTGTCTCGTTCCAAATGCTGCTTTTTAAGCCTTATTGATTTTTTCATTTTTGATATTCTTGAATTGAATATGTTCATGGTAGTGCTGTGGGCAGGATCTGTTTCCAAATTATTGAATGAAGATTTTAGGCCAAAGCAAACTTCAGATAAATACAATGCATTTGTCGATTGTATGTTGTTATCTGTAAAACAAATAATTTTACGACCCAATTTATCTTCCATGATACGATCTTCAAAATGAAGTTTGTCTATCGAAAATCCAGAAATATTTGTGTTTGAGATTCTGTACAGAATTTGAAACACAATTTGATATATTCCTTACCATGGCGTAAGTTGGTAAATCGAAGATGATCCTTTGATTTCGATTCTCGCAATTGATGCAGTTTCTTATCTCTCATTTGATTTCGAAAAGTAGTTTTACTACCTGAAAAGTAAATAAAATAAAATTAAGTTAGATTTCATATGTAATAATATATGTCTTTTTTTCAAATGTGTCAAGGCTAAGACTTCTTTCACAAGGATTCTTTTTTTGGATATGTAGTATGTGTAGAAATGTAAGATATGTAGAATGTGTTGGATTCAATGATGCTGGTAGAGATGGATCCGGATAGATATCAACTTCCTTTCCAATACAAGAAGTCAACCTCATGTTTACTTCTATCAGCAATAATGAATTCTTCATATTTCTCCTCATATGTTCCAATGAATTTTGGAATAATTTCAATAATTTGACTTTCCGGAAACCATAGGTCAAGAGGAACATTTGTCATGTGAAAAATAGGAATGTTTTTGAAATTTGCCATGATTTTGTACTTGTCAGCTGCCACTGTTCTCAAGTAATTTGATTTGGTTTCAGATGTGAAATATCCCTTAACATCATTGTTGCAATTTTTACGCATACTGTGATATTCCATCACGAGCTCTTCAGGTGTCATTTCATCAAGTCTTTGTCCAAAGAAGGACTTAAGCCAGACACCAACAAGATACCATGTGAAAAAATTTTCATCATGTAATATGCTTTGGACTGCGATTTTCAGTTCTTGAACAATTACTTTCACTTCATCATCTGACAAATTCCTATCGAATGTCAAAATACCAACTGAAACTTTTTTGGGATAATTTTGTTCTCCAATGTGAGTGGAATCAGATGTACCAGGGTTCTTGATTGCTATCAATCTATATTTGCAAGACTCCAAAATTTTGTGGGAGTACTTTGTTTCACTACCAAGTGTGCGACCATTAGCAATCAAAAATTTACACATCATAGTAAATTCATCTCCCTGAAAATTGAACATGGCTTTCCCAAGATAAGAAGTTCCCATTGACCCGGTCACACCAAGAAGAATTTTAACACTTCCATCATTAATTCTCAGTGGTTTTGTTGTCATGATGTCAATTCTGTTTCTATTATTTGTCGAAATTGCCTTCTTTGATTGATAGGATCGTATTGCAGCATCATCAACATTGCTCCCAATCATATTGTATTGATCGTTTGATAACTTACCAGGATTTTTGTAAGGGTTTAAATTTGTAACTTTCATTGTTGCAGCATATTCAGTTTCTTTCTTATTTGTTCTTGAACTTATAGAGTCTCTGTTTCGTGCAATTGAAACTATGTGAGGTTTTTGAACCGATTCTGGGGTGCATGTAGGAATTTTTGTATTTGAGGTGGTGTCATAATGTGTCGGAGATGCAAGAGTGTTTGTGGAAATTGGTGTGTTTGTCACTGAGGACATATCATCAAGTGCATCCATCTTGTCATCCTGTTCATACAGTGACCTTTTTTTCTTATCCTGCTTAAATGTTGATGCAATGTATGTTGTATCATCGGGAATTAGATCATTTTCTATTGTACAAAAGTAATGAGAATTGTGCATGAGATTCTGTATAGAATTTGAAACAATACATTTGCAGAAACTAAAATTTCAATAAAAATATGTGTGACAGAAAACAAAACATGACCTACCGTTATCATTTCGTCCTTTTTTCTCATGATCATGTTGTGTTCTTTGACTTCTTCTCTTTCTAGTCGAAGATTTTTTATTGTCCTTCAAAACATAACCAATGGTTTTTGTGTCCCCAGTTGGTTCTGTGGCTATTGACTGATTAATTTTCAAAACTTCTTTAAAGAGATCTGTCAATGGTTTTTTTTTGGAAGAAGTTGATTCGTCAATTAACTTCAAAATTTCAGAAATTATGTGATATGGAAACATATGCCAAGCTCTTTTTTTCATAAACGACACATACTCCTTGCTTTTCTCTTTGAGGCTACAACAATCTGCATTATTAATCACACTCAGTAGCAGTGAGTGCGGTGCACCTTTTTTGGTCGAAAAATCCTTTTCCACTCTAGAATTGACTTTCTTGTATAACGAAATAATTCTATGGTCAGTTTCAACATTGGCCTTCCATGTGCTAAATCCCCCAACACCATCTTCTTTTCTGCAACCAATGTCATAAACACATTCTAATTCTTCACCTGCCTTTTTATTGAATTCTTTCATTCTGTCTTCATCTGTTTCACCAACAAACTCACACTCATAATTTTCATTCACCTCTTTTAGTTGAGCAAATAATTGACCGCTTAAAGATAATTTTTTTATCATCTCCTTGATGAAAAAGTCATATGTCAATTCAGCTCCATCATGTGGTTTAATTTTTAATTTCTTTGATAAGTCTGATGCATCTTTTAAATTTGATAGCGTGTACTTTTCCTTTTTATATAGAATGCAACCTTTTGAATTCACCTATATCAAGAAAAAAAAAGATTAGTGTTTCAAATTCCATGTAGAATTTGAAACATTCAATCGAAAGAAGCATAATCAATACATAATATGCAAACAAGTATTATTCTCAAGTATATGTCAAACAAACAAGTATTATTCTCCTTTATTAGTCAAACATTTCGGTGATCATCACAAGCAAAACTTATAAAGAGTCAGATGACAATACAAAATTCATGCATCTGTTTTTAACTTTTCATGTATGACAACCTTTCATAAACATCATTAAATGTATTGATTCCTCCGAAGGCAACACCAACACTGTTGTTACCGTGAGAAGAATCACAAATGTAACTCTGATAGCTGTAACAAGATTACCACCCCATACAAATCCGCTAGCACACAGAAAAGTAATAATCAAGAATATCGACAATATCAGGAACGAAGATACATTTGGTCTCACACCAACCAATAACTTGATTTCTATTCATACATGTACAGTTTAAATATGAATTCTAATCTAACACGAGTAATTTACTTACTTTTGCAGTGTTGTAGAAATGATTATTGGCAATATTAAATTGCTTTTGATAAAACTCTTTGAGTTGATCGTTGACAACCATCGTTCTTGAAAAAAATGAGTTTGATGAAGATCCACACAACTTGTTTTATTATAGTTCTACACCATAGTACAATCTGCTCGTTAATGATTTATACTTCACGTTTGTGTTCGCAAGGGTATGTTCACAATTTCCAAAAGTAACTTCAACTTCTTACATAGATCCAGAGTCAAATTGCATTCCCATATAACTCATTAATGTTTAAACCATAAGGAGTTCTCATTTCCGTACAGTTTCTACGTTATATAGTACAAAATTCACAATTAGAACTAGAGTTCTTCGCCAAATAGTAAGTTAACTTTATCGTGCATGCATTCTCACTATTTATTTTTTTCTTTAAATCATTGACAGTTGAAATTTCAATTCACTTCCGCAGGTTAAGTTTAAACCATTTATCACACACGAGAAGAGAACCTGTTTCACACAGGGTATAAATCACGAACGTCTTTAGTTGACGTACATATCTAAAAAAATTGAGCAATACAATTTTGTTGAATATAGCCATAAGTGTTAAAGCTGTATGAAGGCAGTTAGTCCAACACTTGAGATCATAACCGTACATTCTCTGACATGCAGAATTAAAATAATATATTCCTAAGTTCAAACTGCAATGTAGCAAGAACTGTTTCTAATTCAACACAATGGTTATGTCAATAACAACATTAAAAGATTACATATGATTGAAGAACTTTTTTGCAAGCAAACAAATCTCTTACATCAACATTTAATGCACCCACACTAATTAGACGAAATCTTTAGATAATATTCAATACAATGCGTATGTCAATCATAAACGTTCAAAGATTCCATGTGATTGAAGAACTTTTTTGCAAGTAGATGAATCTTTTGCCTAAACACTTAACGTACCAACACTAATTAAACGAAATCTTTAGATCATTACTTTTATGACCTGCAGAACTAAAATAATATAATCCTAAACCCTAACTGAAATATGGCGAGACCTGTTCCTATATCTTACACGTTAATCATGTCAAGCAAGACAAGAGGATGCTAATTATATGTGATTGAAAAAAAATCCACACACGAAAAAAAGGTTCGGAACAAAAAATAAACGCACCGCAACACCAACGAACTACCACCATAACTAAAGACCAAACTAATATAAATTGGATCCGGTAAAATTCATACAATTGTATACACTACCACAATCACAGTTACTCAAAACGACGATACTGACAATCTCACAGTTAATCTCAACAACGATATTGACACTCTCTCTCTCAATAAAAAACCAAGCGGTATTACTCTAATTATGACGAGTGAGTTGTAAAGTTCATCATATTCGATACTGTTTCACACTTCAAATTCTGTATAGAATATGAAACATACTTATTTCCTTTCCAACCCTCTCCAACCCTCTCAATTAATCAGATACAAATAATATGTCTAACAGAGAAAATGGAACAGATGATAACGACACAGACAAGAATGCGGCAACTAAAGACAATATCGACAATATCAGTAACGAACATACAGTTGGTATCGATGCATCACAAAGTGAAACAACAACAAGTAAGTTCGTTTCTATTCATTCACGAACAATTTTAATACATGAGTTCAAGCTACATGATTCCTACCTTCATTGGTATTGGTAATGTGCGTCAAATTCTGTACAGAATCTCAAACATTCTTCATATCCATTACATTATCACAGTAAAAGACTTTACAGTAGAAACCTTTTTCAACAAACAAATCATACATGCTGATCTTACCACACTTCTACAGTTCTTCGAATATGATGATGACGGCATGATTTGTAATCCAGAAGATGTTAATCATCATAATGCGAATACTGGTGAAACAACTTATAAAGAACTTCTACAGAAATGTAGAGTTATGACAAAAGGTATTACAACTGACGGTACAAGAAATAATAATCCAATATCAAACGATACAAATGATATCCCGTTCAAATCATTTGAGTTTGTTCTCTACAAGAAATCATGTTCTGAAAGTAATCAAAGCCACAAAGTATTTGATATCAAACGTACAATTCCAGAAAAAGAAAATGATACTCAAGGAAAGAAAGAAAAAGGAATGTTTGTAATTGATGATGAGGAAAAAAAAAAATTCCTGAACCTCGTTAATATCATTTCTGACCCTGAACCTCATACTACCCAAATGATTCTGGAAAATATCAAAAATTATCAACAGACATCTAGCTTACGACTCGGAATTGTAGATGGATTACACCGGATTACAGCATTCAACACCATCCTTCGTCACAACAAGCCTGAAGATATATTTACCAACATCGCTTCTTGTGTTTGTCACATGTACATAATCAAACCAGATAACTCAAAAGAAATGCCATCCTCTGAATTGAGGTATTTGTTCAAGATGAAATCACAATTGATTTCAAAAAATCAATCCAAATCAATTAGTCATACTTTATATGACACCATCATGGAGATTATCGCGGATATAAATACACGGGCAGAATGCAACTACATCCATGATATCAAGAAAACGTCACTAATAGAGTTTATGGCAGCAGTTTCTGAAAAAAACAGAGAGAGTAGTTTTTGTGCATCAAAGTATTTGAAAATCTTCCTATACTCTCATATCAAGCTATTGACAGATTGCAAGAAATATGAAGAAGAATTCATGAGACGTTTTTTGAACACTAAATCATCCTTGAAGCAACCAACCTCACCCTCTGACGAGACCTATTTGACAGATGTCTTTCCGAAAATCCTTAATACTCCATTCACTATACAAGCAATTCCAAGGATATTGAACAATGAAAATCCTGATCATAGTTTGACAAAACAAAATAAGTTTTGTGTGCCATGTGCATGTGTCCATAGGTTGTTATCTGCATACATGACATTTGACAACAAAGACGCAATAACATCAGGACTACTCGCACTTCAAGACCTTGGATTAGCTAATCTTTGTGACATTTCACTTACAGTTACATACGCCGATGCTCTTGCATCAATTCTCCTTGACAGTATGAAAGGCACAAAAAGAAACCTACGCATTGGGCATAACAACTTTCACCGGATTGTTTCTAATTATTTGATTACTTCACTACTAAAAGGAATCAAACGACTACAAGACCTGACCCATGATCAAACCTTAAAGATGTTCAATGAATGGGGTATGGCTGACTTCCCTGACGTGAATAAATATTGTCCATGCCCAAGTGACAACCTCATTGATTACATTGATTGGGATGGAAACAAGTACATGGTAATTATGGGAATATACTTCAATTATGCCACACACATAATGGACCAATCTTCCCTATTTCCACAAAATGGTTTTATAACCTTGCCAGACCTGAAGAAGTCCGATCTTAAAAAACAAAATACAGAAGCTAATTTTTTTGAAATCAAGGAAGCCATGCATTTGCAAGCGATTAACAACGAAACGGAACATGTACCAATATTATTCGACAGTTTTGTCCGAAAGATAAGGCAATCCATAAGTACGAACGACAAAAGTATATATGAAGAAGGCGGAAGTTGGCAAATATATCATCCAGAACAGATTGGAAGGAGATATAAAGGATGGACATTCAAAAAGGCAATAACACAGAAAGAAGCACAAGAACCCACAATAAATCTTTCAAACAAAACTTACAACACCTATAAAGAATGGCAGAATGACTCAAAATTCACTGAAAAAGAGTTAAGCGATATTTCAACGAGGATTATACAAGAATTTTTATCGAAAAAGAACTTCAAAAGTCATGTCACAGCCATTCTTCAAGAGAATACACAACCAAGTGACGACGACTCAAATGATCAAGAGGAACAAAATGATGTCGACTCATATGATTCTGCATCCGATGAGCCAGAAAAAAATACAACCGGAAACAAAAGAAAAGCTAGCCAAGAACCAACTGGTATGACAACACGAGCACGGAAAGAAAAGAAAAGTTAGCCAAGACCCAAATTGTATGACAACATGAGCACAAAATCAAGCTTCGAATCTGAATGCCTCTAATTCTGTGTAGAATCTCAACACTCTTGTATTTGTCAAAACATATTTCAGAATGCTTCAAATTCTGCATGGAATATGAAACAAACGTACCTCCATCTTATCAAGTCTATACAAATGCTTCAAATTCTGCATGGAATCTGAAACAAACGTACCTCCATCTTATCAAGTCTATACAGAGAGGGCTTATGTAACCTACCGTGATTGAAAGGGGTCGACCCCCTTCTAGTAAATATTAAGTGACCGGTACATAAGCCTTTTATACATTACATACGCCTTATGCTCACTCATTTAGTTACACCTCCATATTTTTTTTATTTCATTAGCTATAACGAAATCGAACAAAAGCTTAACAAATTTATTAATTTATTACGATGGACTGCCCGTTTTTATGCATATACGATGCTGGATATTTTTATGGACCATTTTTTTCAGATCATAAAAAGTAGAACAAAAACAACCTCTCGGTGTAAGTGCTAAGGGGGCGCTACGCTGTATCCCCCACGCAAAATAAAATAGTA
>Ga0181407_1000618_pt1 | contig 11961 bp, 9 predicted proteins | sample 30SPOviralmetaG_FD_130136 | JGI IMG/M metagenome (GOLD analysis project Ga0181407, IMG submission 130136) | Marine viral communities from the oligotrophic San Pedro Time Series (SPOT) site, San Pedro Channel, CA, USA - 30 SPOT_SRF_2012-01-26 | ecosystem: Environmental > Aquatic > Marine > Strait...
ACGTCTGCTAAAGACATCTCTTGTGTTCCTGCAATCCATCCTGTTGATGACTTCTCAAAAAGTGTCTCAAGATCCTTGAGTCCGGCGTCAATTTTTGCACCTGATTCGAACAGAGCCTTTCGAGCTGCAATCTTCTCTTCCAGATCATCGATGTAAAAGGTGGGTGAAAAAGAAGTTCTCCAGCCATTAATGACTTCAATGATTTCGTTTACCTTTCCTTGCGCATACATATCGTCTGAATCCAGTCCAGCCAATGAAGCAGCATATCGCATAATAGCTCCTGATTCAGCAATGGTTCCTTGAGGAGTTTTGAGGACTGGTAGGAAGCCCCATGGTAATTCTCCCGCTTCTTTTAGTTCCTGATAGCCTTCCCAATCGACAACTGTATTCTTCCACGGTTGACCTGATAGCTCAAGGCAAAGACGTGTTGGTTCAGCGTATCCTGGGGATTCGAAATAAATGACTTCATGCATAACCTACGCTTCCGAAAGCAGTTCATCAAGACTTCGTATCGAAAAGGTTACTCAAATAAAACGAGATTGCCAATTGCTTTTGGCCTAATGAATTGAATGACTGCTAATGCAGTAAGCAAAACTATGCTGAAGATGGTGATGTAAAATGCTGGACCAAATGATATTTCACCACCCCATGGTTTCAAAATCAGCCAAGATAAAAAGCCTAACAATGCAAATATTGCTGAACCGAGAATTCCGTATTTTTCTACCTCGTCAGAATAAGGGATTGTTTGATACAGAGATATTATCACGATAATCCCTGTAACAAGCGCTCCAATAAATGAAAACCAGAAGAATACGATTGCAGTGGTTCCAGCAGTTGAACGGTCTTGGCAGTTCTCAATCTCTTCCATGTCTTCAGGAGTGCTTCCAATTGCTTCAGAAAGTTCTTTCATCGAAGTACACATTATATCCATATCCCCAGACATTTCATCGGGTAAGTCTTCCACAAGTCCTTCTAACGACTCCGCCATTAAAACTTGAGAAGGAGTGATTTCTCCAGTTCCTAATCCTGCGCCAAATTTGCAGATTTCTTTGTTACTATCGCCATCTGAATCTGTTCCAGTAACATCACTACAATCATATGTTGCTCCTGTAAGTCCAAGTCCGCCTTGCATCCCCGATGGGGCGTCCTCTCCGGGCCCAGTCCATGAATCATGATACATTCCAATGAGTAGTAAGATCAGAGCCAAGGCGATTGCTCCAGAGAAAATATATTTCATGACCTCACTGCTTTGCGTTCGTTTACCCTCGACAGAATAATTCGCAATAACTGTCTGCTGTGGGAGTGAAGCATTGTGTGGAATTGCTCCTTGATTCAGCGCCATTAATTGCTTTTCAGAGGGTTGCCATCCTTCAGTGGTGAGGACCCAAAATCCATCCTCAGAAACATCGCCAAGTTGTGGGTTCATGGCATTGAATGATTATTGTTCTATGTTATCTTTATGGCTTCGTTATACTTCATCATCCTCAGTATACCTGTTTCGGACTCGAAGCCATCCTTCACTAAAGAACATCAAGGCGTAAAGAGAAGCAAGCCACAGATGGATGTGATAGGATATGTCCAACCAGTTTGCTGCGTCTTCCAATGGATTTGCAAAGGCGATAAGAAGTGAAAGCCAAACAACAGTGCATCCATGGAGTATCCATCGAAATACACCTAAAATTTGCTTTGAGTTTGCTCTCATTTCTGACATTTGAGAATCGGTTAATATTGCCGTGATGCCAACCACTTTGTCAAGCGCACTTCCACCATTCCAACGGATTTTTCCTAGTCTAAACCTGTTGATGATATCGATAAGTGTGAACAACGTGACCCAAACAACAACCACTTCAAGCAGTGGATCAAGTCCCATCAGATTCAAACTGCCCCACGTTGACCAACTGAATATTGTCCAAATCCAAGCGACGAGGAATAATTGGGCGAAGCGTGCAAATTTCGAGAGTTTCCGTAAGAGAATAAGATCGTGAGAGAGAACTAGTTCAAGCGTAATGAATAGAGCGACAGTGAGCGTAATTATCCCACTAAAGGCAAGTCCTGTCCATCCGATATCCCCTGTTCTCCAGGCTTCGAGTAAAGCCACAAATGCCCAACAAAGTGCTACTACAGATGCTCCATTTACGGCGGCTTGCATCGTGTAGAGAGGGTCTTTTCCATCCTTGAGGACAGATAATCCGCCCATTAAACGGACCTCGAATCCTGATTCATCGACCATCCCTTTACCGGCTGCAGTCATCCCTCCAATCGCCTTTATTCTCGCAGTTTCAACAAGACTTTCAGCATCTGTATCTTCTTGTTTAGAGGACCATTTTGATCCTCTGCTTGCTGCATGGGCCGCTCCGGAACCTCTACCTTTTCTTCCTGCTGAGCGGGCTTTTGCCCAAGCACGGATTTCTGGCGAAATAAGATCTTCAACTTGATCTTCATTCAAAGGTGAGCCGTGATTGGTATACAACCAGCGACATTGGATTGGGACAGGAGCTGGGTCCACGTCGGGTGCAACCATCTGGAATTGACCGGGTCCAAGCGTTGGTAATTGCGCTACAAGGTCTTGGTCACCCCCACTTTCTTTGAGAAGGTGGCGAACTTTCTCGACATCTTGTGGTTGGGTAAATCGTCCAATGAACGTGGTATTTGCTTGAGCGAGAATTTTGTAATCAACGTCAGATACATTTTGCGTTGCAAGAACACAAGCAACACCATACTTTCTTGCTTGTTTGAAAATCAACTTGATGAGGTCTTTAGCAGGAGGATTTCGAGGGTGAGGCGGAAGATACGGAGCAACTTCATCCATGAAAAAGAGAAGTTTCAATTCTCCCTCAGCCGGTTGTTGTGTCAACATCCAATCATACAGTTCCCTCGACAGTTCTTGGACAAAATATTGCTTCTGTGCCTCGTCTTGAATTGTATTAAGATACACGATATTGAGTGGAATTTTACCTGGAATTGTCGGCTCTGCAAAGGCATCGATATCAATAGCAACTCCGTTTGAGAAAAGGAGTTGATTAACGCCTGAAGAAAAGGCCGCGAGTCGTCGAGCTAAATCATTTCGCGTTGTTTTCGGTAGACGTTCTTCGAAATTGGCAAGGCGGTGGTCAAACATGACTTCGTCCCATGGTGGAACTTCTGGTTTTTCTCCATCTTCATCTTCAATAAAACAGAGCGGATACAGGTGCTTTGTGAATTCATGATGTGGTTCTCGAACAACGCGTGCAAGCGACTGAAAGTCACCCACATCAAGGCCACATCGAGTTCCTTCGACGAGGATTTCGTAAAGGAACGGTTTGACAACTTTACCTTGTGCCTTTTCTACATCGTAACCTGCTAGACTCGTGAAACCCGCTGCTACCATATCCCACGCCGTAATCGCTTCTTCAGCATCAAGGTCAGCCGGTGGGGCGCGAAACGGGTCAATACAGAGCGGTAATCCTTTACTTCGAAGAGGCGTCCATATTCGAACCTCACAATCTTCCATCAATTTCCGCTTGCGTTCGACGTCACCGTCTCTCTCGTGAAGTTCGCCCTCATCAATACCTAAAGCAAGACGCGCAAGATCTCCTTGCGGGTCAATAATGAGTGCGGGAATTCCTGCCAAAGCTGCTTCCTCGATCAAGGCTTTCGCCATAACCGTCTTTCCCGAACCTGTAGAACCGAGCATTGCGGCGTGGCGGGCGAGTACTTGGGATGGAATATCAATCGGATCATTGTTGTCTCTGCGATGACCGAGAAACATGCCCTTGGGCTTGAATTTCTTTTTCGATTTAGTAGGCATTTCCGGATTGAGGATGTCGCCGACGAGTGAAGCAAGGTCTGAATCTGAGACGGGCTCATCTTCGGACACCATAACCGAGCAGAGACGGTTGGGGTCTTGAATTCAACGACGCGCTGATGGGTCAAGGCGTATGCTCTTGAAGGGCGCAAGCGTCGCCGAACCATGAGTGGACGCATTCCTCTTGCCAGGCCGTCCTGGACAGAAGAGATGCGAGTTGCTGCAATGGCAACACTTGACTCTGGACAATGGGTCAAAGGCCCTCAGGGAAGAGCGTTTGCAGAGGAGTTCGCCCAATACTGTGGCGTTTCGTATGCCGCTCCTTGTAACAGTGGCTCTGGCGCACTGATTGCAGCATTGAGATTACTGAATATTGGGATTGGTGACGAGGTGATTGTACCTTCATTGACCTTCATTGCAACAGCAACATCCGTTTCAATGGTCGGTGCAACACCTGTTTTTGCAGATATTGATGCAGACTATTGGTGTCTCGATGTCGAAGATGTTCGCAAGCGCATCACAAGTAAAACTAAGGCAATTATCGGCGTTCATCTCTTTGGCCAAACCTACGACCCTGCGTTGATTACCCTTTGTGAAAAGATGGACATTGCATTGATTGAAGATGCAGCGCAAGCACATGGTACTTCTGCGACTATAGACGGGGCAAAGCGTATGGCTGGTTCGCTTGGCGATGTCGCTTGTTTCTCATTTTTCCCTTCAAAAAATATGGCTGTTGGCGGCGAAGGGGGAATGATTACAACCAACGATGAGACGTTAGGAGGTCGAATGAGATCGATCATTAATCATGGTAGAGACGGGACGTTGCAGTCACAGGAAGTCGGCACGAATATGCGTATGTCTGAGGTGTTTGCAGCAATCGGAAGAAAGCAACTTGAACGCCTTGACGAATGGTTGAATATTCGTAGAGACTCTGCAAAAGAATACAATTCTTCTCTCGAAAAAAACCGCTTAATCACAGCACCATCGGTTTTCCCTGATTCAGGACATGGATGGCATCAATACTGTGTCAAGGTTGAAGATTCTGAGCGTTTTATCAATTATATGGATCAACAGAATATCGATGCTCGAGTGTTCTATTCTACACCCTGTCACAAACATCCAGTCTATGCAACACATCCGCAGCACAACCAAACGCTCGATGTTACTGAATCAATCTGCAACCAATTGGTTGCAATACCGATTCACCACGGATTGACTGATGATGAGCGTTCAAGAATTGCATCTGCCCTTGAGCATTATTGCTGACCAATCATCTCAGCAAGGGCAGCATTTGACCAACCTTTGAGATGTGTTAGCTCAAGACCCACCCACGAAGGAATGGAGACTTCTTGATCTTCACTTTCCAATTCAACCTCTGCAATAATGATGCCTGAAAGGCTTCCTTCGAATTCATCAACTTCCCAAAGCAATCCATCTTCCCCATTCCAGAGATATCGTGTTTTGATGACTGTGGGCAATCCTTCGAGGTTTAATTGTTCAAAGAATTTGGGAGAGAGTTCCCATTCATACTCTGTCGCACTCGCTCCAATTCGCTTTCCTTTTGCAGTAAGAACTGCCTTGAACCCTGTCCCATCAACCAAGGAACGAATTCGCCAAGTAGTGATTTCAGTAAAGTCATGTTGAGCTTCTACTAGGGTCTTGCCGCACCATGTTACTCGTCCATTCTCATGCGTTACTTCGGAGAGATAATATTGTTGGATTTTGATGTAGGCACCATCTTGCCATGGTTTTGCTTTTCGCCCATCGATGAGAAAACGTCGTTCAATCTCAACGTTTTCGTTCATGTTTCCTCCAAGCGAGCGTAGCACATAATGGTCACCAAGCATTGTCAAATCAATTTACCACGTCATTGATATGTATCCGGCTGAGATTTACTTATGATGAGAGGCGTGTTTGTTGTTCGCTTTCTCGCGTTCTTGGCCCTTCTATCAATTGTTGGAGGCATTGTTTTCCTCGAAGAAGAAAATAGTTCGTTAGTATCTGACGAGGAAGAGACTCCTGCGAGCGAACCGCTCACTGATCAACAAGAAAAGACAGAAGATGATGATGCTCAAGAAGCTGATGCGAGTTTTATGCAGCCCGAAGAATCTCAACAAGATGATACTGAGCCTGTGGATAATACGCTGCCATATGTTTTCTTTGGAATCGGCGGAGGGATGTTTTCTTCACTCTTTTTTAGTTCCTTCTTGTTTGAATTCATTCGGATATTGTTCTTCTTGGCATTCCTTACCCCGCTAATAGCAACCAAAGACAAGAAAAATGAGCGAACTCGCGGGCGTATTTTGGGGTTTATTGAAGCGAATGCCGGCATCCATTTCTCTGCATTACGCGATGGTCTTGGCTTAGCCAATGGGGTTACTGCATATCATCTTCGACAACTGGAGTTAGAAGAATCTGTTATCTCATGGAGAGACGGTCGGTTGAGAAGATACGCTATCTCAGCGATTTCCTCGCATGATATTGCCTCAATACGTCACCCAATTGTTGGAACTCGATTGGCTATTTTAGAAATTCTTCACCAGTCTGAATCCTTAGGATTGACAGGAAAGGAGATCCAAGATAGACTGGCCATATCTCGCCAATTACTCTCTCATCATATGAGTTCATTACGGAATATGAAATGCGTTGAAAGGGAGGGTACTTCTCGAAAATCTCCTTGGAAACTTTCCGCAGATGGTCAGCAAAAATTGGCTTATATCCAAAATAATGTTGAAGTTTTGTAAAGTCAGTTTACCAACTCTTTCATATTGCTATGATATATCGAAGTATCATGAACGCAAAGAAATTTGTCGCACTTGGCGTCCTTACCATGATGGTCATGTCAGGATGTTTGGGGGCGGTCGACGAGGAATTTGTTCTTTCTAAACTACCAGAAGACTGGACTGTAAAAACGGAACGAATCATTGCAACCCCTCAATTGATTGAATATGATTCATGTGATTTGATGGAAATGGATCTCAAAGCAAGTATTTCAGAAGAATACCGAACCCAACTCTTGCAAGCAGTTGATGAAGTGTACAATTACAGAGGCTGGGGTGATGGCATGGTTGCTGAATCTGCTATGGATGATGGGGCAGCAAGTGATACATCGGGAACATCGACAAAACGTGTCGAAGGAGAGGATTTCAGTGGTACAAACAATCAGGAACAAGGGGTCGATGAAGCTGATTTCATCAAAACTGATGGATACTACATCTATGTCTTACAGGGAAGTACGCTCTCAATACTCACCATTCCTGAATTTGGAGAAATTGAATTTACATCAAATGTGACGATTGAGGGCAATCCAATCTCCATGATGCTCGATGGCGATCGTTTGATTGTTCTATCGAGTTATTCTCCTTGGAATACTGATCAGGATGATGAATTGTACAAACTATTGCAATGGGAAGACGGGTACAATTCCTGGCGTTCATCATCAATGACCAAATTTACGACTTACGATATTTCAAATCGTTCTGAGCCTGAAGTTGTTCAGGAGTTGTATCTTGAAGGCTACAATGTTGATGCAAGAGAGATTGATGGCTCAATCAGAGCGGTTACTCACTCTTGGCTTGACGTCCCTGGATTAACAAATTGGCTTAACATGCCGAGCGAATATTGGGACCTGGATTATCGGGACGAAGATAACAGAAGGGAATTTCGCGAAGTTATCGCATACGAAACAATTCTTGAGAATACCAAGATTCTGAATTCACTCGAACTCGAAGATTTGATTCCAAAAATCTATCAGAGAACCGGGGACAATATCGTTGAACACGATATGCGTTCAGAGAGTTGTCAAAATTTCGCAAAGCCTCTCGACGGATTTAGCCGTGGATTTACCAACATCTTATCGTTAGATCTCTTTTCTGATTCGTTTTCATTTGAATCTGATCACATTCTAAGTAATCATCCTCTGGTTTATGCTTCGAAAGATGTACTTGTTCTGACTGAGAGTTCATGGGACTGGTGGTGGTTCTGGGGCCAAGATGAAGTCATGGAACAAACCAACATCCATACATTCGATATTTCTGTACCAGGCACCACAACATACACCGGTTCAGGAAGGATTGATGGAACGATTCTTGACCAGTTCAGTATCTCTGAATATGAAGGTGTTCTAAGAGTCGCTACAACTGTGGGGCAATGGAACCGTTGGTGGATGGATGACCCAGAACCAATGTCTTCCTCCATCATTACCCTTGTTCGAGGAGTAGATCCTGCATTAGATCAGCCAATACTGCAAGAGTATGGACGGCTCGATGGTATTGCAGAAACAGAACGAATCTGGTCAGCACGGTTTGTCGAGGACCGTGCTTACCTCGTCACGTTTAGGAATATCGACCCATTATGGACAATCGACTTATCCAACCCGATGAGCCCTGAAATTCTTGGAGAGTTGAAAGTGCCTGGTGTATCCACATACATTCACCCAATCAATGAGGACATGTTGCTCACAATTGGGATGGGGCCTGCTGGAGAAGATGGGCTTGGGCTCGATTGGTCGAATACTCGCCTATCAACCTTTGATATCAGCAACATTACGGATCCAAAGGAAGCGGCTGTTCTCTCTCTTTCGCCTGTCGAAAACCCTGAAGAAGGCCGATGGACTTGGGCTTATTCAGAAGCAATGTATGAACACAAAGCGTTCCAGTATTGGGGGCCAAAGGAGATGCTTGCCGTACCTCTCTCAACATACCGATGGGTTGAGGATTCAACCAACGATGGGTATTCGTGGCACTATGAATACGTCTCAAAGGCAATCATAGTAAATGTCAACGAAAGTTCAGGAGACATGTTCATCCATGGAGAAATTAATCACTCTTCCTTAGTGAATTCTGAGGAAAGCAACTACTGGTGGGGCGGTGATCAAAATATCCGTCGAACAATTTTCATGGGTGATTTCATCTATGCAATCTCAGGTGCCGGAATTACTGTCCACAATCTCGATAGCATGGAGCAAACAGATGTTGTAGCCTTTGATATCGAAATGCCTGATTATTACATCGCTTATTGACGAGTGTGGCAATAAGCCAAACCTCAATTGCTGAATGGCTCAGCAAGCAACGTGTCACTACGAGTTGCTGTCGTTGGTTGTGGTCGATGGGGTTCTCACCATCTTGCTGCACTAACCCGGCTTCAAGCCCAGCTTGATATTCAGCAGATTGTAGCCTGCGATAATGATGCAACGGTTACTCGCTCTCTCCAACAAGTAGGATACATCGTTCATGAGGATGCTGCTTCGCTTGTTCAAGAACATGAAATCGATGCCGTGATTGTTGCGACTCCGAACAAAACCCACTACGCTCTGGGAAAGATGTTTCTGGAACAAGGCGTTCACGCACTGGTGGAAAAGCCGCTTTCCATCGAGCATGATGCTGCTTCATCGCTAGTTTCGATCTCTGTCGAAAAAGGAAAGATTCTGAAAACTGGATTTTTATTGAGGTTCCATCCTTGTGTTCAAGACCTTCATGCTCGAATTGGTTTAGGTGATTTAGGCGCAATTGAACGTATCGAATACAAGCGATTGTCAACCAGAGAAGGTGATTCAGATTCAAACTGCCTTGATTCGTTGGCCATTCATGGCCTCGATATTGCAACCTTGTTGCTCAGTGAACAATCTCCAATGGCCATATCAAGTGTTATTGGGGACGATCGATATTCCAAACTGAGCCTTGAATTTCCGTATCAAGTTGAAGTTGAGATCGAAGTCGGTTGGGGGTGTAAACAAAACTTGGGGGAATTCCGAGTCTATGGATCGAATGGTGTTGCCGTGGTTCATCTCAATCAACACGATGCGTATACTATTCTCCTCGGAAAAGATGAAACTCACGTATGTGTTGATGCTGAAGTAACCCCTCTCGAAGGACAACTGGTCGACTTCTTGAATTTCGGTTCAAAAACCACATGTGCTGCTTCAACTGGATCGATTCTTCGGACCATTCGTTGCATTGAACAAGCGCGTTTCCAATTGGCTTCTCTAGGAGTCAAGACTGCACGAGAATTGAAGAGATGATGCGGTTTGGAGTGGAACATGAGCCCAGAAAGAGTCATGCTTTGGCTTCTTGCCGGAGTTACCATTACTTCGATTGCAACATGGATTCTCCAAGATTCTCTTTTTGATGGAGTCACCGCTTTTGCAATCCTATCGTGCCTAGTCGCTATGATATGGGGTATTACGCGATATGATACCTCTGTAAAATTCAGTGGAATGGGTAATGGAGGCATACTCAACATCCTTAGCTTTGCTGTTGTTACAGCAGGACTTACTTACTGGTGCATCGCAATGTATGATTTCCCATTAGTCGGTTCAATCATCGGAAGCATCGGCACCAATGCCTACATTTGGTGGACATTTGGAATGCTCGAACCTGGTAATCCTACTGCATAATCAGGCGAAGGGTCAAATGCCTCCATGAGGGGTTTCTAATCATGGCGAAGCATGGCGAGCATCCTGAACTCCCTGGGCATCTTGAGAATCTACTCGATACGGATGTTCACACTATTTTTCTCAAAGCAGATTGCCCTCCGCGTGTGAAAAGAGGGACGATTGGTCAATTAGAACTTGTAGAGATTGAATCAGAGGACGAATGGGATAACCTTCGAATCGAATCATTACAAGAAGAACTTGGATCAATTGTTGAGATGAATCAACATCGTAGTGATTGTTTCCTTGAAATTGATCGTAAGGGTTGCCGTGTTCTTCAACTCGGTGATTTGCGAATTACATGTGCTAGCCCTCCGTTCTCTGATGCAAGAGAAATTACGCTCGTACGTCCTGTAGCAAAATTATCTCTCTCAGACTACGACCTCGATTCGAAAATTATTGAACGGCTTTCAGACCATCATCGCGGTGTATTCATCTGTGGACGGCCTGGTTCAGGAAAAACAACTCTTGCCCAAGCTATAGCGGAATATCTTGACGAAGATATTGGTGCGATGGTCAAAACGATGGAGGCTCCTCGAGACCTACAACTTGCTGATCGAATCACCCAATACGCCCCGTTGGAAGGAGATTTAGAGAAGACCGCCGAGATTATTTTCCTAGTCCGACCAGATTTCGTAATTTTTGATGAGGTACGCAGAGCCCGTGATTTCGAAATATTTGCTGATGTGCGGCTTGCTGGAGTTGGCCTACTTGGAGTCACTCACGCAAACTCTGCTCTTGAAGCGATTCAGAGATTGATTGGAAAGGTAGAACTTGGACTCGTTTCTCAAGTTCTTGATACTGTCCTACACGTAGAAGCAGGAAAGATACAACAGGTGCTTGAATTACGAATGACTGTAAAGCCTCCTTCGGGTATGCAAGAAGAATTGGCTCGACCTGTTATCGAAGTTGTTGAATTCCCAAGTGGTAACGTTACGCATGAAATGTTTGCATTCGGTTCTGAACTTGCTGTCGTTCCAGTAACAGAGAGAAATCAGCAACGACCTGTTCAACAACTTGCCCAGAAGCAACTTGTCCATACTATTCGACAATGGGCGGGTGTCAATGTTCGTGTCCGTTTCACAAGCGATGCTTCTGCAACTGTTTATGCTCCAAAGAATATGATTTCGACCTTAGTTGGTCGTGGCGGAGACAATGTTCGGGCTCTTCAAGATCAACTTGGAGGACTTCGTCTTTCGATTGAATCGATGGATGAGATGCCTGGCTCTGTAGATGTTTCAGAACATGCTATTTGGGATGATGATCAGGATCGTAGAGCATACCAAAGCAAGGCATACGAGCAACATGGGCGTTCCAAAAAGTCCCGAAAAGGTCGTCGCCGTTGAGAAGGAGACTTCTTGAAGAACGGTGCAACGCACAATACATGGCGCAGCAAGATGATGGTTCAGGTCGCGCCCCTGTAGTCATTGTTCGGCCGACCACCTCTGTCACGAGTGGAATTGCAGTAACTCAGAAACTCGTCGGCGCAGCGGTTGCTTTTGGAGACATTTTGCGCCGAACATACGGTCCAAATGGTCTTGACAAGATGATGTACAAGACAAATGGAGAAAACGCAATCACAAATGATGGTGCAAAAATCGTTTCGGAATTACTCGTGAAACATCCGGCTGCAAAGGCCTTTGTTCAGCTTGCTGAATCTCAAGAAAACGCATGCGGAGACGGAGTCACGGGATGCCTCTTGTTTGCTAGCGAGCTTATGCGAGAAGCTGGAAGATTGCTTGAAAGA
>Ga0181407_1000619_pt1 | contig 11960 bp, 13 predicted proteins | sample 30SPOviralmetaG_FD_130136 | JGI IMG/M metagenome (GOLD analysis project Ga0181407, IMG submission 130136) | Marine viral communities from the oligotrophic San Pedro Time Series (SPOT) site, San Pedro Channel, CA, USA - 30 SPOT_SRF_2012-01-26 | ecosystem: Environmental > Aquatic > Marine > Strait...
AGTTGCGCAAGTACGTCACCTTGAACACCGGTTGGAAGCCCACCTGGGCCAAGTGTTCTCTTCTCAATGGATGAGACTTTACCTGGTTCAAGAATAATCTTGACCCACCATTCTGGATTTGAAAGATTCACAGTAAGGGTCGGGTCCATTTCCATGAGTTTGGAACCAAGTGCTCGGGCATACGATTGAGAATCCCATTCCCCCTTCTCACCCAAACGTTTGATTCGGACACCGAAGGTTCGTGCCTCACCTACCCGTAAATGGCGTTCCAACACGAGTTGTGCGACGAGATGTGGGTTTGGGTCTTCAGAAATTTCAACAATTCGGTCGATAGCAACGATACCAAGGCCGTGGCAAATAAGATCCTCAACCTCTTTAGTTGGTGCTTCAGAATAGACAACATCGAAATCTCTTAGACGTGAACGAAGAATAGGGACTGAAGCATCTTTAGAAAGTTGTACCAAATTTTTCCGCAATGCTCTCTGAAACGAACGACGAACAACTTTCGATTTCAAACCGAGTTCGCCAAAACGCAAGATCCACGATTGTTGAGCCATGCACAGGCCTCAATCTTCGGTGTCGTTGTGCATATCTACGATTTCGTCATCCTCGCTGGACTCGACTTTTGCAGTGTCGTTACGAGATGCATAAAGTGCGTCAAGATACGCTTCATCAATACCCCCAGTAACATACTCACCGTTGAAACAACTCGTATCGAACCGTGAGGGGGGATGTTCGCCGATGGATGTCGCCTCAATAAGATCTTCAAGTGATTGATAAAACAAGCGATCGCTTCCAATGATGCTGTTAATCTCGTCAATGGACTTTCCATCTGCGATGAACTCATTGATTGCAGGCATGTCAATCCCATACACATTGGGATATCGAACTGGAGGTGCAGCGGAGGCAAAATAGACCTTAGAAGCTCCGACATCCCGAGCCATCTCGATAATCTGTGCACTTGTTGTTCCTCGGACAATGGAGTCGTCCACCAAGAGAATGTTCTTTCCAGCAAACTCGTGTCCAATAGCGTTCAATTTTCTGCGAACTGACTTTTCTCGAAGCGCTTGCCCGGGCATGATAAATGTTCGACCAACATATCGATTCTTGACAAATCCTTCTCGGTATGGCACATCAAGAGCTTTGGCCATCTGTAATGCAGCAATACGCCCAGAATCCGGAACTGGAATCACTGCATCGATATCATGATCCGGCCATTGCTCAAGAATGCGTTTTGCGAGGACATCGCCTTGGTTAAGCCGAGCGTGATATACTGAAATTCCGTCAATAACTGAATCCGGACGTGCAAAATAGACGTGTTCGAAGATACAAGGTGATGCTTCGACTTTTTCTGCGCATTGGCGGTGGAAAAGGTGTCCCGAATTGGAAATGAAAATTGCTTCACCGGGTTGAACATCCCTGACAATATCAAAACCGAGTGCAGTAATGGCAACCGATTCACTGGCCACAATCCATTCAGAACGGCCATCCACTTCACGTGAGCCAAAAATCAACGGGCGTATCCCATACGGGTCGCGGAAAGCAAGAAGTCCGTAACCGGATATAATGGAAACACAAGCATAACTTCCCTCAACACGCCGATGAACGTTCTTTACTGCACCAAATACGGTTTCAACATCCAAATGTGGGGCTCCTTCGATTGAAAGGCTCGATCCATTCGAGTCTAATTCCACTGCCAACATATTGAGCAGTAGTTCTGAATCGCTGCTTGTGTTCATGTGTCGATGATGTTTATCAGTCAATTGAACCTGAAGTTCCTTCGCATTCGTGAGATTACCGTTGTGAGCAAGGCCAAGACCGTAAGGTGAATTGACATAGAACGGTTGAGCCTCAGAGCGAGAGGATGAACCTGCTGTAGGATAGCGTACATGTCCGATTCCCACATGGCCTTGCAGTCTGCGCATGTGACGAGTGTAGAAAATATCGGAAACAAGGCCGTTGGATTTCCGTAAACGGAACTGGCCGTTAAAATCAGTCATGATTCCAGCAGCATCTTGTCCACGATGCTGAAGAACGGTGAGACCGTCATAGATCAGTTGGTTGACATGGACATTCTCACGTCCAACTATTCCAATGATGCCACACATTGTATTGCCTCAACCCTATCGAGTGCTTGACGCTTTGTAGCCATTCCGGCTTAAGCCATCTCCTGCTTCAAGCCTTAGGGCGGTGAGCCTTCTTCGACCAATTGAACTTGCGCATGCGAGCAGTCTCGCCATATCCGCATGAAGCGCAAACCGACTTTTGCTTGTGATATGCATTGCGTCCGCAGCGGCGGCAGCGAATGTGAGTTGTCTTCTGACGCTTACCCATGGATGGAGTACCTTTCGACATAGAATCACCGTATAATCGCTCCACCAACCTCCCCCTTATGAAATCGACGGCGGAGGAAACCCCCTTCAATACGCCATCACTCTTCTTCGAATGTGAAATTTATTCGGCGCTTTTGAGAGGTAATGGCGGAAAACATTGAGCCAAGGGAAACACATACTGCAAATGCAACGGCTCCAGCCGAAACCAGCGTGTGAACAATGTTGTAGATCGCTTGAGCCTGGGCAGAACCGTTGTCTTCGAGCAACATTGGACCTTGATTGATGAAGAAGAAAGTAGCTGCCACACCCAGCAGTGAAGCACAAAACATACCCACCAAAGGTGCCAACGGTCGATTTCGTGATTCGCCGTAGAAGAAGAGATTACCGAGAAGAAGCAATGAAAGCAGAGTGTACGATGTGAGTGTGGCGTTTGCAAACCGAGTAAAAGCCTCTTCACCATCGAAACCTTCTATTCCAGATGAAAGGGTAATCTCTATGGCGAGTATGAGAAGAAGAGGTAGGACGAATGCCAAAGCCATCATTCTCCACGTGACTGCAAGCCGTGAACCACTCATTCAACACCGCCTCCGATATGAGATGCGATGACGTTTGCGACCTGTTCCAATTCTGCAGTTTGTGGTGCTTCAATTGTCACAGGCGAAGGAAGTGTTTTTTCGTACACAAAAATGACCAATGCAAAAACCATGACCGATAGTAGACCACCTACTGCTATGCCTGCCAAATCTGCCACAGATAACCACAAATGCTCTCTAAAATCATCAGTCGTGATGAGCGGGCCATCGACATTTAAGCCCAGAAAGATCATGAGAAAACCTAAACCTGAAAGCATAAACATGTAGTTTGATTCGGTTTTTCTGTTGTCTCCAATGGTGAGTGAAGCGATAGCTGCGCATGATGACAAGCATGATGTGAGAAGAAGGAAGGTCGGCCAAAATACAAACCAATAATCATTGACTTGCCCACTGGCGATTTGCGGTGTGAGAATCCACCAGTGCATACCTGCGAACCACGCAAAACCAACAAATGAGAGAAACATGCCAAGTTTTCTGTCGCTTCGAGGCAGACGGCCAACAGGAACATGGCCGGAAAATGAAATGAGGTAAATACCGAGCAAAATCAACACAGCCGGACCAATTATTGCTCCAAGCAAATGCCCTGCGGCGGTGGAAGGAGACGAGGGTACTGTCCACGGACTTGTGCATACCATCACGATGCCGACAAAAGCAAGAAATCGTCCAAAAGTCTTGCGTTGATCGTTGGAGGAAGAAAGGAAAATCCACACTCCAAAAGGCACTACAGCGACGGGAAGCCAAAACAACAGAAGGGCCTGAAGCATCTCGTCCATGATGCCTCTCACCGTATGAATGTTCATTATCTATCCCCTTCTTTTCACCTCAGTCGCCCGATTTATACTTACCAGTGAATGCGGCACTCCTAAATACCCGACTCTTGTGGGCCGAATGCTCAAGGTGCTCATATGGTGAAAATGCCACGACAAGTCAAGCGTTACAGCCCATCGGCTGGCAAGCATACAATGCACACCATCGAGCGTGTCAAGAAGAAGCGAGCTTCTGAACTCCGATGGGGTCAACGCCGTTTCCGTCGAGTTATGGCTGGTTACCGTGGTTTCCCACGTCCAAAGCCTGACGGCCGTGAAAAGCCAACAAAGCGAGTTAACATTCTCTACCGTTGCACAGAAACTGGTAAGGCTCACTATGCGCCGTGCCAGCGTGCTAAGAAATTCGAACTAATTGACAAGTGAGTTGAACGATATGGCACAAAATTTCCTTAAAGTATCCTGCAAAGATTGCGGTAATGAAACCACAATCTATTCTCGTGCAACCTCTGTCATTTCATGTGGAGTTTGTGGAGCAACTTTGACCAGCCCCTCTGGTGGCAAAGCTGACTTAGTCGGCTGCACTGTTGTTGAAGCACTTGAATGAGGAGGCTGAGCCTCCATGTCCGATATCACAAATACGCCAAATGAAGGCGAACTTGTTGTCGTAACAGTGACAACCGTAAAACAAAACGGCTGTTATGTCAAACTTGATGAGTTTGAAGGTGTTGAAGGATTCATTTTCATCGGCGAAATTGCGAGCGGTTGGGTCAAAAACATTCGAGTCTTTGTTCGTGAAGGCCAACGCCTTATTTGCAAAGTAATGAGAACCCGTAAAGACGGAACATCTCTCGAACTCTCACTCAAATCGGTCTCTGAAGAACGTCGCCGTGAGCGACTCCAAGAATGGAAGAACGAGCAAAGAGCTCACCAACTTCTCAAAGTACTTGGCGAGAAAGTCGGTTGGGATGAAGCCGAAATCAAGTCGTCGGGTGAAGAACTCGCCGATGCCTTTGGCGGTCTGTATACCGCCTTCGAAGAAGCTGCAATGAATGAAGGCGCTCTCACCGATGCTGGATTTGAAGGCGATTGGTTGAAAGAATTCATTGAAATGGCTATTGAGAACATCATCCCTGCCTTCGTTGAAATTCGAGGCATCCTCACGCTAAGCATTAACGACATCAATGGTGTTGAAGTCATCCAAAATGCTCTTCTTGCCGCAGAGTCGCTTTCGTCAACAGAAGAGGAAATCGAAGTTTCGTGCCATTACAACGGCGCGCCTGAATACAGAATCGAACTTAAGGCTCCTGACTTCAAAACAGCCGAAAGTATCTGGGAAAATGCTACGAAAGCAACACTCGATCATGTCATCGCAGCGGGCGGAGAAGCCACTGCTTTGCGTGAATGAAGCGCTTGAGTCATAAACAATGTCGATGCAGGTGATACCATGGCACGACAACTGTTGCAACAATGTCTCGAATGTGAAGCATGGACTTTAGCAACCACATGCCCTTCTTGTGGCTCGAAGGCACAAGCTGCAGCACCTCTGAAATGGTCACCGGAAGATCACCGGGCATCGATTCGTAGAAAAATGTACAATGTTGAATCACCTGAATGGGCTGCAAATCTAGCAACTCTACCGTCACTCGATCAAATGAAAGAATCTCAACTTGCTCTTGAAGAAGAGTAATGCAGTTTTACAAACACCTCGCAATTGGCCTTTTTTCCAGGTTCCCGATGTCAAACATTATAGCGCGGCGGAAGACGATACGCAGTATATGGGATTGAATATCGAATGGCGGAGTTCCAACAACCACATAGGTGAACACGAGATTCTCCTTTTCGCGCTCCCTGGTGTCGGCAACGTCGGTAAGGTAGCAATTGAGGGCATCAACTCGTGTCACATTCAGCAGGAAATTGCTCGCCTCCACCACACCTCACTCCCTCCGTTGGCAACGCTTGATGAAGATGGACTACTTACGCCTCCACACCTGACATTATCCGCTATAGAGTCGGTCACAGGGAAGCGTGTATTAACTCTCACTGGTACATCGCAACCCTTAGAGCCAGAGCACCAAGGTTCGATGGCCCACGAAGTTCTTGAGTGGCTCGAATCTCAAGGAATCACTGCCTTGTATGTTCTGGCAGGGCTCATGGATTCTCCAACACGCAAGGAAACCTTTGTTGTTGCTTCAAACGCATCTCATCGAATTGACTTAGAATCTCTAGGAGTTGATGTACGAAGAGATGAACCCAAGTCTGGGGCAATCGGTCTTGCAGCATTGATTGCATCAATTGGTCCATTGTACAACATTCATTCAGCGTGTGCCATCGCAACAACGGTCGGTTCGAGCGGAGACGCTTTTGCATCTCAAAGGCTTCTTGAATCACTGGATCGATGGTTTGACCTCGGTATTGCTTTGCCGAGTGATGTACAATCGAAGCTCACGGACAAGTTAGCAGCACTTGCACCCGGAAATGCACCAGACATGGTTAGCGACTTGACTGAGTCGCCGGATGCCTTCTACATGTGAAGGTCAATTTCGAACATATATTCTGTTCGCTCGATTGACTAAATCAGGAATCAAGGCGATGTCGATAAGCCACAACAGTCCACAGCCTCCGAACGTCAGGAAATAGAACACACCCATTCCGATTTGATTAAGGTAAAACCTGTGACCTCCCAAGGGGCCGAGGAAAAACCACAACAGATAGGTAACAAGAACATCCTTCTGTGAAGGGTTTTGGAGATATCGAGAACCGTGTTGTTGGTAAAAGTTAGTGAATTGATTTTGAGAAGCTGCCTGAGGCTGTTGTTGGTTGTACTGCTGTTGCTGCTGGCGAGGAGGATGGCTCGGGTTTACTGCCCGAGAAGGAACGGGCGGTGGTTGAGGTACTGGTGGCCGCTGAGGGACTGGAGGTGGTGGTTGAGAGATGTGATAGTGATTATGAATAACATTCCCGGTATGCAAATCCCCAGAGACAACACTGTCCTTTACATTTGGGCCAGACCCGGGTGTAGGCTCCATGTCAATCGGTTGGTGTTAAAACCAATCGATAAAAAAACCTTGGACTGAAGTTAGGCGCCGAGAGAGAGATTTGAACTCCCGTGTCACAGGGACAGTGGATTTCGAATCCACCGCAATACCGGGCTATGCGATCTCGGCCGTGATGTTCGCTCTAGCGCCACCGTCATAAGCATGATGTTACCTCATGGTCTCATGGAGATTCACCTGCATGGTCGAGACCATGACATCAAACTGGTCGTTGAATCTCCGCTGACCGTTCGCCAAGTGTTGGTTCAAGCAGGAATACTACCTTCGACGGTCCTCGTGAGTTTTGAAAACACAATTTTGCCACACGCCACCGTTCTCACTCAGTCCGTGAAACTCCTCGTTACGACGGTGTCTTCGGGTGGCTAATCTCTTTCAACACGTTTTGTAATGTGGATTTTGGAATTTCGTGTGACGTTTCCTCGCACTTCCACTGCCCAAGCATCAATCCCGATGTTGGCCACAACAACCGTATCACCAACTTCAGCTAAGTCGTATTGTGGCCCCCAATCGTTGGCCCACCCTTCAACTTTCATCGCACCGGTGGCATCGAGTAGCATCAAGCCTTTACGGTGCCATTCTTTTCCATTACGGCCAACACCACGCTTTTCAAATTTGTAGACCAGTTTTCCAGTTATGTTCCAACGGGCTCTAAATTCCATGAGGTCGGATGCTGTGTCATCAGGTGAAGCGTGAACCATACAAGCATGCGGATCGATTTTCAATTCGATTTCGCCTTTCCAATTCACGGTAGGAATGACGTTCTCTAAACGAACGATGTCACCCTTGACAAGTTCAGACGGCCAAGACGACCTACCGTCTTCGTGTGCGTCGACTAAAAAGACAACTTTTGCGAACTTGCTTCCTTGAGATACTGTCACTTGAGGGCGGCGAGCCTCTTTCATGCCCATTACACTGAAGACTTCACCAACAAGTGTCATTCGTGGATCAAGTACTCCGATAGTTGTAAGGTCGATTGGAGTAGAAGTTCCAGGCAACTGAATATTTCCACCTTCTGGCAATTCATCATCCCCATCGCCACCGGGGCATACCTCAGCCCAATCGCAACGTTCACAGCGTACTTCATCAGGGGCTTCGATAGGAATCCCACCTGCTTTGAAACCACGAACTGGAGCTGGTTTTGGAGGGCATTCATCAAGTGAAGGTGTGGTTTTGCGTAGTTGGCGCCAAAGCTCTTCCAACTCCACTTCCATTTTTGTCATTTCATCTACATCAGGGCACGGAATAGTTTTGATAGCGTCCGCTCCAAGATACCAAATCTCCAATCCATCGACTTGTTCTTTCTTTCCGTGAGTCACCCACCACAACATGGCATACATTCGTAACTGTTCCACATAGTTGCCCGAACGGTCTCCACGTCCAATGCTCGCTTTCAAGTCTACAATTGTAGTCTTTCCATCCCAACGGTACACGAGGTCATATTCACCTTGAAACCAATGTTCGGGGTGAACTGCATTCATTGCAAACTTACCCGCATTAGGATCGACAAACCAAGGTCGAGCAATCTCCCATGCCTCAATCAAGGTCACAGACCCTTCAACGGCAAGAGGATGGTCGTTTGAGAGAGAGTAACGCCGTGCATCAGGCGCTGGCCATTCAGGACGCTGCCCTCTTCGCCATTCTTTCAGCAAAGGGCCTCCATTAGCGTCTATGCACCTCTGGACTTCTTTGAGATGCATATCGAGTCCATTAACGCACATCTTGAGACAATAGTCTGGGTCAACCGAATCCCAATCGCCTGCTTTACGTTCGTTCTTTTGCCACTCCTCTTTCATCGAGTTTAATGCTGGATGAAGATGCGCTTTCAATCGTTCTATAGCCCAATTCCGCAGTTCATCCATCGACATAGGCAGCATATTGTTTGGTAGACGAAGCAATCGTTCTGCCGGCCATGGATCTAGGCTTGTTCGACTGGGAACTCCATTCTCATCGAGAGGTATGGCCGAAAGAGTGTCAGATGAGGCTTTAGCAACCAGCAATGCAGGCGATTCCATGAGCATTCTACAGAATACCTCTTCAACAGCACGGCCGACATACAACACTGGAATTTGTGGCATCTTGAAACGGCGCACTTTTTCGTAAAACCAGAGCCGAGGACAAGACCTGTAGGCGTTGACTTGGCTTGAGGATAGCCGGTTGTATGGGCCAACTGAATCATCTTCTGGCTGAGCGAGTCGAACGGGCATAGGAGTGAGTGTTTTGTCGAATGTTCTTGAACCCTACTCTCCAAAAATCAATCCTTGACTTGTAAACGTGTCTTTCTTGAATCAATGCGTAATTGCGGCAAGCCAGCCCTCCAGCCGATTTCGGCTGCCATCAACTTCAATCGTTGACCGGGTCTTAGAGATTCCATTTGTCCGGTAATGCTAGAGCCAAAAGAGGCAACTTCAACGACAGAATAACCGTCCCAAAGATGAACATTCATCATCGTCCAAGGCTTGGCATCGAGTCGTACCCCCGAGCGCTTTCTAACGCTCAAAATTATACCTTCAACGTTGGCCCTGGTTCGCAGTAATCCGATCCGAGTCGTACGCCCAGACAATGTACTCGAAGTGTTAGCGAACTCCTCTTGAGCCTCGGCCAAAGGTAGAATGCGTGTTCTTGAATCAACGTACAACCGAGGAGAACCGCGCCATACACCGGGGAGCGCATCGAGAATTACAATATCCCCAGTTGGCTCCTCATGCAGTAAAGGATAGGCTCCTGGCTCACTTTCTTCCACAGTTATTTGTGCACTGCCAGCAACCAGCATTGCGCCCAAAACCGGCTCACCAAAGTGGTTTGGCAACGGGCCCCAAGCTCCAGTGAACTTTCCTTGTACACTGACTCGTTCAGGAATCGAAGACAACAATTCACTCGGAGGAGAAAGTTCAACCTCTCGGATCGGAGTAATAGTAGTGAGAAGTTCTTCTCCAGACCAATCACCTTCAACGCTGCGAGACAAACTGCACCAATGGCATCCAGCAGCGCTTCCGTCGCAGGCATCCGATGGGAGAGATGGGAGAGTTGCAGGCCCGGAGCCCATGCTTTGCATATCTGAATTGATTTGGAAGAATTCCTTTGACATCAACGGATAATCATCTTTTTGCGGAGCCTCATACAACACTTTGTGCGGTCCGTTGAGGTACCACCCCTCCATTCCGTCAACGCACTGACCATCATGAGTTTCATGCCATAGCCAAGCATAGAATCGGAGTTGGTGTTGAAGCGACTCTGCAAACTTGGAACTCGGGTCGCCGGATTTGATGTCGACTAATCGTATTCGACCGTCCCACCTAAGGACCAAATCCAATTCACCTGCTGCCCAACTCTCTGGATGGAAAAGGCGCTGAGGTTGATGCACTCGAGGATCTTTCATCCATGGCCTGGCAATGTCCCAAGCCTCGTTCCAAGTCACGGGTGAACCCGGTTGAGCCCATTTCATGGATTGCTCAGGGTCTGCCCAAGTGCGCATCGAAAAGTTTCGAACTTTTTCTGGAACGGGGAAACGTGGTTCATCACCCCATGCTGGAGAAGGCACCGTAAATGGCTGCTGTCCGGATCGGAATGCCTCCAAATGAGGACCGCCATTCATACCATAACATGCCTCAACTTCGGAGAAGAACAAGTCCAATCCATACTGTAGTTTGGATTCAAACGATTCAATTTCAACATCATCCCAAGAAGTGTCTGGAGCGTACCATAATCCTTCATCCCACAGTTTCTTACCTTCGAGAAATGCCTCTGCCGCTGCAGTTTGGATATGCGATGCAATCCATGATTTGAGTTGCTCCAAGGATTCGATTGCAGATTTTGGTCGTCGCATCAGAAGCCCACATAATGCGTCCTCTAACACGATACCAATGACTTGCGATGGGCGAAGTGGCCCGGAAATCCCAACCTTTGAGCCAAGAAACCATTGGCGTTTACAGCGCAAGAAAGTTGTAAGCCCACTCGCTGAGATTCGAGAACGTGAACGCCCTAATGGCCCTCCGAGTGGTGGAATTCCAACAGGCACTACGCATCACACCTCAATGATCGAACGAATAGTAATCGCCAATTCCCCGTTGTTCCCTGTCTTTTCGACTTTCCATTTTGTTAATCCGTGGGCGCTTTGAGTCGTGATCACGACGAAAGGTGACATTCACGCCTTGTAAAAATCGATTCATTCCGTCGCGGAGTTTGAACGGTCCCTCAGCTTTACCGTGAACGCCACCCTCGCCTTCGAAGACAAGTAAGGAGTCGCTTACAATGTCGATGAAGTAGACATCGTGGTCAATAACGAATGCTGATTTCTCGTTGGCTTCCATCGTTCTACGAATCGCTTTGGCAGCCTCCATACGGGCATTTGCATCCAAATGAGCTGAAGGTTCATCGAGAAGATACAAGTCTGCATCACGGCCAAGGCAGATAGCGATAGAAACGGCCTGTCGTTCTCCACCGGATAATTTCTTGACTCGCTTAGGAAGAAGTTGGTCGACGCCTAAAGCTCGAATCACGTTGACATTGTACTCTCCAACACGCCACTTTGGGCCGATTTCACTGTCGAGCCACAGTTGAACACTGCAGTCCATGTCAACGTCAATGTGTTGAGGCTTGTAAGAAATGGTTGCGTTATCAGTAACCCAACCTTCGTCGTACCCATGCTCACCTGCCAAGACTTTGATCATGGTCGACTTTCCAGTTCCATTCGGACCAACGACACCTACAACCTCCGAGCGATGGACAGCACCCTCCCCTGTTGTCAGTTTGAAGTCACCAAGCGTTTTGGTAAGACCTCCCCATGATACAACTTCCGAACCGATTTCTGAAATCCGGTCGCTGTGGTTGAGGAACTTAATTGGTTTATCTCGAATACGAACATTTTGTTCTGGAAGGAAACCATCGAGGTATGTATTGATAGCCTGACGGGTTGTTCGTGCAGGAGTAAATATTCCGAAAGCACCTTTCTTTCCATAGACAATATGGACTAAATCAGCGAGTACATCTAAAACTGCAAGGTCGTGTTCAATCACAATAACTCTCTTGGTTTCAGCCAATTTTTGTATAATGCGGACAATGCGCATTCGTTCATGTATGTCTAAATACGACGAGGGTTCGTCAAAGAAATACACATCGACATCCCGTAAAAGTGTAGCACATATAGCCATTCGTTGTAATTCACCACCAGACAATTGCTATACTGTTCGTTCCAAAAGATGGTCAATTCCTAAATCA
>Ga0181407_1000628_pt1 | contig 11854 bp, 11 predicted proteins | sample 30SPOviralmetaG_FD_130136 | JGI IMG/M metagenome (GOLD analysis project Ga0181407, IMG submission 130136) | Marine viral communities from the oligotrophic San Pedro Time Series (SPOT) site, San Pedro Channel, CA, USA - 30 SPOT_SRF_2012-01-26 | ecosystem: Environmental > Aquatic > Marine > Strait...
GCTATCATCCAAGCAAAAGAAAATTGCTGGTATGGCTGGTGATAAACTAAAAATCGAAGGTAAGGACTTTTCAGCACTACGTCGTCGTCGGGGGATGATGTAATGGCACACAAAGGAAAAGGTTCTTGCGGAGGCAAGAAAGGTGGCAAGGGCTACAAAAAGTAGTACCCGCTCAGTCAGTCTTAAGATTGGCGAACATAAAGCGAGGTCTGGTGGCTTGACTGCTGCCGGTCGTCGTAAATACAATAGAGCTACAGGGTCTAACCTAAAGGCACCCCAACCTGGTGGTGGACCACGCAAACGTTCTTTCTGCGCCCGTATGTCTGGCAACAAAGGACCAATGAAAGACAGCAAGGGTCGTCCTACACGGAAGGCTCTTGCATTACGCAAATGGAAGTGTTAATCATGCCTGCTAAACGTGGCTTATATGCCAACATTCATGCTAAGAAAAAAAGAATTGCTGCTGGTAGTGGTGAGAAAATGAGAAAGCCTGGTAGCAAGGGTGCACCCACTGCTGCAAACTTCCGACGTTCTGCCAAGACTGCCAAGAAAAAGTAAACTGTTGCTTCACTTTAATGGAATTTATCGACGTTTGGGATTTTGAACCAGAAACTGATTTAGAGTTCTACATGAAAGTTTTCTTTGAAACAAAACCTGTCTTGTTTCCACCTAATAATAACTTGACTTTCATGGAAGGTTTTGTTGGATACACAATCCACAGATATAAACAGTTTCAAACTCAACTATTTATTGGACAACCTAACGCACCTGTACCAGATCACATACACCCTAACGTAGATAGTTTTGAGGTACCTATTCACGGCATTACCTTCAGGCATTCTGGATCAGTGATCGGCACTCCTGAAACTATGAAAACTGGTAGAGCAGTTTATGTCCACCGTAACGATTGGCACGGCGGAGTTGTAGGCCCTAATGGCGGTTGCTTCCTGTCAGTACAAAAATGGCTGACTGAAACACCGCCGACTAGCGTTGAACATGATTGGGAGGGCGAGACAATGGGACCAATCCATGAAAACTCACTATAATAAAACCTTACGTTCATCCTTCGGGACGCAGGCATCTTACTCATGGAACGGGGGGTAAGGTTATTGGAGTCCATCATGTCTCAAATCGAACTGCGCCAACGTGTACGCGAACAGCAAGCCAAGAAAAAAGAAATTGTCTTGAAGTATCGCGGCGTTGCTTATATCGTCAAACGTAATGTCGCATCAAAGTGACAAACTGAAAGCCTCTATTACCAGGTTCGCGCCTGGTACGGAGGCTAAAAAAACTGAAGAAAAAAAAGAGGGGCAGGACAAACCTGACCCTTCTGCTCTCTCGAATTAATACTATTTGGACTTTCCACAATTGTAAAACCCGAGGGGACGGTTTATGGAGTGGGTGACCGGAAAGCATCCACGCCTGCGGGGTAGGCACCTCAAAGTAGGACCTACCCTGTCTTGGCTTTTGGCCCGTACGCGGATACCCATTAGCCGTCTAGACGGTGGGATAGACCACAAAAAATTGGCTACAAAATTTTTCTAAAGCTTTGGAAGTTGTTTAATACTATTTACTTTTTAAAATGGCACATCAAAGTTCTGACCTGACTACTAGCCTATCAAGGCCTGGTAGTCTTAATGGCGCTGCAGACAGCCGCGCCCTTCTGCTGAAGTTGTTCAGTGGAGAAATGTTCAAAGGATTTGAGTATAACGCAATCGCCCGTGATATGGTGATGAAGCGTACCCTTAAGAACGGCAAATCTATGCAGTTCATCTACACGGGTCGCACAACTGCTGAGTACCACACGCCTGGTAACGCCATCCTTGGCAACGGCGATGGTGCACCTCCAGTGGCTGAGAAGACCATCACTGTTGATGATCTTCTGATCAGCTCTGCATTCGTTTATGACCTAGATGAAACTCTGGCTCACTATGAATTGCGTGGTGAAATCTCGAAAAAGATTGGTTATGCACTGGCTCAGAAGTATGACCGTCTGATCTTCCGTGCAATTACTCGTGGTGCTCGGGCTAAGTCCCCTGTCCAAAAGTCCTCTTTCATTGAGCCCGGTGGAACACAAATTCGTGTTGGTTCCTCTGGTACTGCTGCTTCTGATGCATATGATTCAGCCAAACTTGTGGCTGCTTTCTATGACGCTGCTGCTGCACTTGACGAGAAAGGCGTTAGTTCCGAAGGTCGGGTAGGTGTACTTAACCCCCGCCAATACTATGAACTGATCCAAGCTGTTGGCAGCAACGGATTGGTCAACCGGGACGAGCAAGGCACTGCGCTGCAAGGCGGCCAGGGCATCATCGAGATTGCAGGCATTAAGATCTACAAGTCGATGAACATCCCATTCTTCTCTCAGTACGGTACTAAGTATGGTACTGCTTCTGCCACCAACCCTGGTGTCGCTTCTCCTGGCGAGACCGGTACGTTCGTAGGCGAAGGCATGGAAGATGGTCGTAATAGCGTGACCGGTATCAACAACGATTACGGTCAAGCTTCTAACTTCGCTAACTCCTGTGGTCTCATCTTCCAACGTGAAGCTGCTGGCTGCGTGGAAGCGATTGGTCCACAGGTGCAAGTTACCTCCGGTGACATTTCTGTGGTCTACCAGGGCGACGTGATCCTTGGCCGTCTGGCTATGGGTGCTGACTACCTGAACCCTGCTGCAGCCATTGAGCTGTTTGCTGGAACCGCCACTGCCCCTGCGCAGTTCGGTACGGTTCAAACCGCTACCAACAACGCTGGTTACGGCGGCTGATATTTTTCAGTTGTTCTATACAGGGATCCTTCGGGGTCCCTTTTTTATTTATCGACAGATATGCCTTTTCCTACTTATGCTGTGTCCACCGAACTGGATGCTGTAAATCAAATACTTAGCTCGGTGGGACAGGCTCCTGTCACCACTCTTGATCTGCAAAACCCTGAAGTCGCCATTGTCTTAAATACTGTACGTGAGGTAAACAAACAAGTACAGGCTGAGGGTTGGATCTTCAACACTGAACGTGAATACACTTTGACACCGGATTCAGTAACAAAAGAAATCCTGTATCCTACAAATGCCTTGGCTGTAGATACAGATGTTACCGGTGCAAATGCTAGTCTAGATACTGTACGTCGTAACGGGAAGCTGTACGACCGTATGCATCATACTTTTCAGTTTGCAAAAGAAGTCAAAGCCAACCTTGTTTGGTTGTTTGATTTTACAGATGTACCTACTGCTATTCAACAATATATCATTGCACGTGCTGCAAAGATGTGTGCAACAAAAATGGTTGGAGATAGAGAAATTTATCAACTTCTTACTGAACAAGAAGGATTCACTCGTGCTGCAGCTATTGAATACGAATGCAATCAAGGTGACTACAGCATGTTCGGTTTCAAAAACGGACAAGATTATTACACCAGCTATCAACCTTTTAATGCACTGATGCGATGAGAACAATCACCCAACGTATTCCCAACTTACTGTTGGGTGTTTCACAACAACCTGATCTACGCAAGTTCCCAGGACAAGTTGTCTCTGCTGACAACGTATTTCCTGATTATGCTCTTGGATTGCTTAAGCGTCCTGGTGGTAAATATGTAAGCAAACTTGCTGATGCAGACACTGGAGGCAGATGGTTTTCCATCATCCGAGATTCCAACGAAAAATATGTTGGACAATATGCTGATAATATATTTCGTATTTGGAGTCTAATTGATGGTTCTGTAAGAAAAGTTGATATGGGTACACCTGGTACAAAAGGTGTCCCTAGTGGTTGTAACTACACAAATTTTCAAACAGATGTCACTGCATATAACACTGCAAGAGACGATACTACTGCTAAGCTTGCCACTCTTAAAACAAAGCAAAAAGAATTTTCTGTTACACAGATTGGGCAAACAGCTACGGTTGTCAGTTTGTTCACTACCACAACCGCATATCCTGTCGGAAAAATTAATGACGCTTTGACGACAGGAGTTATGCAAACTTCGGCTGGCACTGTGACGTTCAAAAAGAACGGAGCTGTTGTTACTGGATCTGCATTTGCCAAAGGTAGGGAACGTACAGATGAGCAGCCATTGCTAGCAGCAGAGGGGTTTCGTATTTTTGAACTCAAAGAAACTATAGCTGCTACACATACACCAAGTCAGCTTACGGCTGCGCAGACTGCACTGACAACTGCCAAGACAAATTACGACAACGCTGTCACTGCAGAAGCTACAGCACTAACTAACTACACCAACGAAGTAACTGCTTGCACTATCAGCACTATCCCTAGCACTGAATATCTCAATGGTGCGACAGATAGTGACCTGGAGTTCTTGACGATTAATGACTTTACGTTTGTATTAAACAAGGCAAAGACTGTTGCGATGACTAGCAGCACAACTTCTGCCTTACCAAACGAAGCATTCATCTCAATCAATGTTGTGTCCTACAACGCTTCATATAAAGTCAAGATTAATGGCACTACAATTACCCACAACACACCTTCTAAAGTAGACGACACTAACCCTGTACAGAATGACAGCAATTCAATTGCAACTGCTATTAGGAATGCTATCGATAGCTTGTCCGGTTTCAGTGCGACTGTTGTTGGTCCTGGTATTTATGTTAGTGGCACAAGTGCTTTTACTATTGAGGCGTCAGGTGGCGGTCAAGAGGATGCTATCACTGTCTTTCAAGACAAGATCATTAATGCTTCACGTTTACCGGCACAATCAAAAAACGGTTATGTCGTCGCTGTAATTAACAGCACTGACCTGACTGTTGATGATTTGTATGTTAAGTTTGAAACTACAAACAATGCAAACTTCGGTCCTGGTACATGGGTTGAGACAACCGGTCCTGGCATTAAGTTTGAGTTAGATGCTACAACACTGCCCCACCAAATTGTAAGGCAATCTGATGGTTCATTTAAATACGAACCTGTTATCTACAATGATAGGCTAGTAGGTGATGATGAAACAAATCCAATACCTTCATTTGTTGGTAAAAAAATTTCCAACCTTTTCTTTTATCGCAACCGTCTAGGCTTCCTTGCTGGCGACTCTGTGGTCATGAGTAAGGCTGGTGATTTCTTCAACTTCTTTGCTACATCTGCTATCCAAGCTGTTGCTGATGATCCCATTGACATTTCTGCTAGTTCCACACGACCTGCTGTTTTAAAATACGCACGTAGTTCTAGTGTAGGTCTGGTGCTATTTGGTGAACGAGATCAGTTTTTATTAAGCACGGATGGTGACGTGCTAAGTCCTACGACTGCGAAGATCAATACCCTTAGTTCGTTTGAATGTGATGCTGAAGTAGAAGCTGAGTCTCTTGGCACTACAATAACTTTCATTGCTAAGACACCATTGTTTACACGTGTCTACGAGCTAGGTGACATTAGTACAGACCGTGCACCTGCTATGGGTGAGACTACAGCTATTGTCCCTGAGTTCATACCATCTACAGCAGACAGTATGGCTACATCGTCAACACAGTCAATGATTTCAATTGGCACTGTTGGCAGTAACAAGCTGTTTCAATATAGATTTCTCACACAAGATGACAAGCGTGTATCTAGTTGGTACACGTGGACATTGACAGGTAATTTACTAGATCAATTCTTTGATCAAAGTACATTTTATGCTGTGGTCACGTCAGACAATCAAGTATTCCTGAAGTCATATGACCTTACACAGTCAAATGAAAGTGGATTCTTGACACTGCCTAGTGGTGAAAAGACTGATGTTTGTTTAGATAATTGGGTCGTAAACCCAGCCGCAAGCTATAGCAGCAGCACAAACAAGACAACTATAACTTTACCTTATAGTCACTTGACTGGTAAAACCCTTGCTGCTATCGATACAAACGATGGTGTGGTCTACTATCCCACGGTAAGTGGGGCTGCATTTACTATCCCTGGCGACATAAGGGGGGATGATATCATTGTAGGTTACATCTACACAATGGATGTAGAACTACCTAAGTTCTTCCGTAATGAGTCCACACAAGGCTCTGCATCGTCTGATTTCACCAATGACCTTATCATCCATCGTATCAAAGTCAGCACAGGCCTTAGCGGTCCTATTAAGTACCGTGTAGACATCGATGGCATTGATACCTTTGATAAGACTATTGACGTTGCACAGCCGTATTCCTATAACCTAAATAACGTCAACCTTAGTGCTGACGCTATTCACGACGTTCCACTCTACCAACGCAATACAAACCTTCAGATCAACATTATTGGTGATACACCGTTCCCCGTCAGCTTGCTGGCAATGAACTGGGAAGGTAGGGTTGGTAATCGATTTTACGCACGAGCTTAATTATGAAGATTGATATTAGACAAGCCACCCTGTCTGATATCCCTGCAGTTGCAGGTGATTTGTTGGAAGCTGGTATTGCAGACCTCAACCGTGCAGGCTCCCAGCCTGTACTGACTATGGCGTATGACGTCATGAATGACGAATCATACCTAGCTACAACAGAAGACGGCAAACCTATTTGTATGTTTGGTATCAGTGATACTGGATGTATTTGGTTGCACATGACTAACGAAGTACCAAAGTATCCTATTGCATTTATTAGGGCAGCAAAACGGTTCATTAACAAACTAGAACGTCCTATCCTATTTAACTGCATTGATATACAAAATACAAATTTAATTAAATTTATCAAACACTTAGGGTTCAAAGTTATCAACGTGATAGCTGTTGAGCCGTCGAACAACTATCATGTGGAGATTGTAAAACTATGGCATGGATGGCAGCCATCTCGGCAGGTGCCGGATTAGCCTCAAGCCTTTTCGGTGGTTCTGCAAAGCGTGCAGCACAGATCACACAAGCTGGTCAGCAGTATGTTGCACAGATCAGAGCAGAAGGAAACCAAAGGGCACAAGCTAAGTTTCAAAACACGTTTCAAAACCTAATGATCTCTTCCGCTAACAAGCGGACTGAAGAGATCTTTGGTAAACAACTAGATCTATACGACACCAGCAAGTATTATCGTTCAGAAGCTGCGTCCTTAGCGTATGCAGCAAACGAACGGAAGTTAGACGAAGTATATGCACAAGCAAAGTTTGGAAGACTAAAAGAAGAGAATGCTTTGACTGCCAGTATCGGTTCGTGGAACGCGGCTGATGAAGGTAACCGAGGACGGTCCTACAAACTAGCTCAGCAAAAAAGCACACTGGCTAAGTTCGGTGTGTCATCTGCAGAGCTTACTGAAAGCCTTGTCAGTGCACGCATTGCAACAAAAGCTGCTAATGAAAACGTGCGCCGACAACTGAAGAGTGATGAGTTTGCAGCATACAGCAAAATTGCAATCCCACCGACACTGGAAAATAATCTACCTACTCCTGAGTTTGGTGCATATTCACAGATGCAACTGCCTAAGTTCAACAAAGGCTTGTCTATTGCTAGTGCTGTCCTGGGTGCAGGTCAAAGCTTTATTGGTGGATTGAGTACCGATCAAATTGAAGGGGCTGACAATGCTATTGGAAATTTCTTTAAATTTGGTAAAGGTTAATGCCTAAAGAATTTGAATCGGGTTCACGTTATCAAGGCTATGCTCAGACCCAAGGGTATGATCCTATTAAGCCTGTTGACGTGACCCCTATCCTACGGGAAAACAGAAAAACAGAACAACAGAATCTGCAACGTATGCTTGATCAAAGTATGCAAGTCATGCGGATTAAAGACCAAGAAGAACAAAATACTATTGAACAGCAAAACAGAATTGCTGATCTTGTAGCAGATACAGAACTAAGTGATCTTGCAGACTTTATCCAGACACTTACCAACGCGATTACTACCTACAGAGACTACCGAAAAGACAAGGACATCGAAGCTGGGTTGAATCTTGCGTACACCGATGGTTTACCGCAGGATGCCGTTGAGCAATTCAAGAGGGACGAGGCTATGGCAGAACAGGCTGCTACCCTGTCAGAGGGTGCAGCAGCGTCTCTGGAAGCGGAAAATGCACCTACTGATCTTGTCCAGCGAACCCGTAATCTAAGCGGGTGGAAGGGGTATGGTTATGCTCGTGGTATTGCACAACTCGGTGGTGAGCAGTATGGAATCTTTTATGAAGAGGTTGCAGAACGTGTCACTGTTGACATTGCGGGCCGTGCTGTAACACTTGCAAATGCAAAAGACAGTTCTGAAAGGGCTGCAGTAGAAGCAGAGATACGTCGTCAGTACCTTAAAAACTTTGAAGGTATGAACCTGGGACTTCTAAATGAGTATTTGTTCCCAGGCATGAGGCGGTATGAAACACAACAGGCAACTGCGTTTGCTTTAGAGCAGCGTGAAATGCTTCGTGCAGAACGTGAAACCACAGCAAAAGACGAGCTGTCTGGTTTCATCAAAGGCGAACGTGGTGGCGAAGGTTTTATTAGGCTAATCAACACACACCAATATGACTTTGGTGGACGTGGTAAAACACGTGAAATGTTTGTTCAAGAATTAAAGGACGGACTTGCGTCTGGTAGGTATTCACCTGAACAGGTTGAGGCCCTCCTAGAATACCAGTTTGACAAGAACGGTACTGGAAAACTTATCAGCATACAAGAAGCTTTTGCACGTGACTTTGAAGAGTTCCCTACACTTATTAGTCAAGCTAAACAAAAAGTATATACTGATATAGAAACTGACCGAGAGCTACGTGTCAAAGCGTTTGAAACTGATATTCAAAAAAAAGTTGAAGAACGTGGCTTCCCTTTAAATAACGCTGAGATCGCACAGCTACGTCGTCACGCAGTCGAGAACAACATGGGTGATCCTGAGTTCCTCAAGACCATGACTACCCTGAATGATCTGGACAAAGAAGCTAGTGACGATCTTGCAGCTATGTACATCGCTGATAAAGGTTTTATTAGTCAAGCTGAGGCTGCTAAACTTCATCCTGAAACTACAGCTACATATAGACAGCAAGGTAAGATTACTGAGAATGATATTGCTGCTCCATCTCAAGGTGATGTAGATAGAGCTAAAGATTCTATCCGTGGACTAGGTAAAACTTTACTACGTGCTGAGGGGCAACTAACTGCAGGCGATGCAGAAACAACTTTCAATCAAAACGCTTTTGATGAATATCGCAGACTGTACGCTGCTGCTGCTATCAACCCTGCAGTGCCAGAAGGTCAAGCACACGAATATGCTATGCAAGAGCTTCGTAAACTCATTAATGCACCAGACGGCCTTGACCATTATAGCAAACAACAAACAGTAACCTTAGATCAAGAAAAATTCAAGAGGTATAAAGAAGCCGATGCCGCACTTACAGATCGGGCAAGTATTTATCAAGCTATTCCTGCTTTGCTCCCCGCTGTGGAACAACTACGGGAATACCAACGTCGTGGTAAAAACGACATCCCATTTGAATTTCACCAGCTAGCTAGGAGTTTGAATGGGATAGATGGTTGGGATTTAGCTGCTGCTCAATACGAGGCACACGGTATGAAGCCTCCTATTAAGAAACCACAAATCGAACAAAGCATTGACGGCCTGTCACCTTCTGTTCGTTATTTAATGCGTAAACACAACACACCCAGCCGCACTCTTCGTGCACAAATTGAGTCTGGTGACAACATGTTCTTGGAACTAGTCAAGAACAAAGAAAGCACATCATACGGTGAGTATGACGCTATGAACACTGGCGGCGCTGCTTCTGGGCACATTGCTTATGGCTCAGCTAACAGCAAAGACGTGTTCGACAAGCCACTAACACAGATGACCATCGGTGAGGTTATGTCTCTCCAGAGTCAAGGGAAGTTACACGCCGCAGGTGCGTACCAGATTATCGGAAAAACGTTACCTGGTATTCTTTCTTTTGCTGGTCTAAATGAAACCGATATGTTTGATGAAGCAAATCAAGACAAACTTGCAATTGCTTTGTACCGTCGCCGTGTTACCTGGCATGGTACAACTCAAGGCAATCTTATGAATGGATTGCGCAACGAATGGATCGGTCTTCAAAATGTACCAGATGCAACCTTACTAGAAGCTATGGAATCTATGTCTCCTTACAATCAACCACAAAACATTTTACCAGCATTGCGAGGAGGTAGTTAATGGAAGAATTTTTTAAAGACGAAGAACTTGCAAACGTAGCAATTGAACTTGGTGAACAAGCTCTCGAAAGAGAAGACGAAGAAGCAAGAGCTGCTGAAGAAGAAGAACGTATTAAAGCAGAGGAAGAAAAAGCACAAGCTGAGAAAAACACTGTTGGTGAAGAACTGACAAGTGCATTTACTGGTGGGGTACGTGACACTGCTAGTTCTCTTATAACCTTGCCAGAACGTGTCAATGACATGTTCAGTGGCGAGATGCAGCGTGAAGGTGATGATTATGAACCTGAGTTTAATCCTTTAGGTGGCGATCAGAACCCTGTCACACAAACCTGGTGGGGCAATGCTATCCGCAGTGTCGTTCATTACGGCACACTTGCTGGCGGTGTGATTCTTGGTGCTAAAGGTGTTGCTGCTGCCGGTATTGGTGGCGGTATCAGTGCTGGTGCAAGTTGGCTTGCTGGCGCAGGTTCTGCAGGTTTCGGTGCAACCGTTGCTCGTGGTGCTGCCGTTGGTGGTACTGCTGACCTTTTGTCAGAGTATTCACAAGACCATAACCTAATGGGTACGTTGAAAGACAAGGTACCTTTGCTTGATACACCGTTCGCTACAAAAGATACTGATCATCCAATGATCAAGACTCTTAAGAACGTAGTGGAAGGTATGGGTATTGGTATCGTTGTAGATGGTGTTATCCGAGCCATCGGTAAGTCTAGAGCAGCAAGTAAGACAAAAGTACCTGCCAAACCTGATCGTCAAGCCCTTGTTGATGCGAATGCGATTGATGGTATGCAGCGTGCACGGGCAGAAGATGCTGTTAAAGCGAGTGTAGACAAAAACTTGCGCGATGAAACTGCACGTTACTTGCTCAAAAAAGGCAAACGCTTCGGTTCGCTGTCACCAGAAGATCAGATCAAAGAGATGCTTGCGACACAGAAACGCAGTACATCTAATAAATTCAGCACCTGGACCCCTCCTGAAGGACCTGAAGCACGTGCTGAACGTAAGATTACCGAACGCGGCAAGTCTGTAGAAGAACAGACTGTCGAAAAAGGTCGGGAAGAAATGAACGATCCTGGTTTTAGGGGTCATAAAAACAAGCCTATTGCTGACTCACACCAAGGCTCTCCCAACTCTATTGGTAATCTTTACGACGTGCAGAAGCAAGTGCAACGTATTCACAGTGACACTGCATCTGAATTTGGATCTACAGACAACATCCTTACCCCGAAGCAAGCCGAACGTATGGCTGAGGCAGGTTTTGAAGGTAACGTTTCACTTACACAAAAGCTTGCTAAAGAGCTGTACGGTGAAGTACGCTTCAAACGTTTGACTCAAGAATTAAGAAGTCAAAACAGAGACCTTGCTACATTTTTCAAAGACGCTGTAGAAAATGCACAGATCATTGTGGGCGGACGTGATGCTGGCTCTGAAGTTCCAGAAGATTTTTGGAGAAGGGTTTACGCATCGCAACCTGCACAGACTGGTACTGGTGTGAGCGGTAAACAAGACAATCTTGAATACTGGTCAATGGAAAACGTTGTGACCGCTGATCTTGTCAATACTGCACTTTTCAGGAAACTGCGTGATTTGGCAACTGCTTCTGGCGAATTGAGGGATGTTCTTGATATTAATGATGTAGATGGCCCAGTCAAATCTATACGCGACAATCTCATCGTAGGTATGGATGAAACAAAACGAGCTAGGTATATCATCAGTCGTCAGTTTGCACTATTGAATGAACTAGACCCTACTGCTGCAAAGAAACAATACGAAGCTACGTTGTCAGAAATCCACGAATCTAC
>Ga0181407_1000630_pt1 | contig 11841 bp, 27 predicted proteins | sample 30SPOviralmetaG_FD_130136 | JGI IMG/M metagenome (GOLD analysis project Ga0181407, IMG submission 130136) | Marine viral communities from the oligotrophic San Pedro Time Series (SPOT) site, San Pedro Channel, CA, USA - 30 SPOT_SRF_2012-01-26 | ecosystem: Environmental > Aquatic > Marine > Strait...
CCCATCAATTAAGCGACTAAAATATGAACAATCTAAAGACTTTAAAATAATAACCGCACATCCAATTTTTTTATGCTTACCCGTTTTAATTCCGCGCTCGCACTTTCTTAATTTTCTATGGCGCTTTGTCTTTTCTAACTTTTTCACAACACCACCCGATATACTCTATTTAATTCATCTATCTTTTTAGCTATGAGCTCTAGCTCACGAGAACTCAAATTATTCAACTCAACACTATCTATATTTGGACGAAAAAAAAACGAACAACTTTGACTTCTTCTTGATATTTGTCCGACATAACACACGCCACCCAAAACCATTCTACCTACGAAAACAAAAAATCTATCGTCATCACGTGCAAAAATAACTGACGGAATCACAACACCACCCCACACAAGCTATTCAAATCAACCGCAGCGAAGGCCACAAGAACAACCGTAGCCACACCAAAAAAAACATTACTCATCATTTTTAAATTTCCTATCTATTGGCTTCATCTAAACACCTGCAACAACAACGGCTTGACATTTTTCTATCAAGATCAATTATTTTTTCTACTATTTTCCCCCATTCGCCATGTGATAAGGAATCACAACCATACCCATCAGTAACAAAAAAATTCTTTCCACCGACTACCTTTATCTTTCCTACAGTATACGCACACTTAGCCGTTTCCCTTAAAACACGATAAGAGCCATCTTCTTTTTTATCTATTGAAATTGAAATAAAACTCACAACACCACCCCACATACACTAGTCAAATCAACCGCAGCCAAGGCCAAAAGCACAACCGTGCCAACCCCAAAAAATACATTGCTCATCATGCTGCCGCCCTCTCATTGATCGCTTTCATCACGGCCTCGCGCTCTTTGTCTTTTAACGCTTCCACGTATCCGCTAATGAAGTCTGCCGCTGCTGTTTTACTGGATAAAAGCCGTGCTGCTGACAACAGCACTTCATCACACGAATTAATCAATGCGGATTTTTGGGCGTAGTTGAAGTTATGCCAACGGAGTCTATTTTCCATTGTTATCTGTGCGAATAAATCACGGTTGCGCCTGTATGCTGCTGCCATGAGTCTCAAGCGATCATCACGTAGCAACCTATCCCACGCGAACCCGAACGCATCAAACTCTCTAAACCGTTGATCGTCGCTGTTGATCGTGTCATCACCAACACCCACCACTTTTTGCAACTCGCCAACGAGCGCAAGCTCTTCATCCGCTGCAATCACTAGATCTAGCGCGCTTTTTCTGATAATCGAATCTATTAGCTTTTTGTCGTTCATGGACTAAACCCCTACATTCAGCTCTGATTAATATTGAATAGATCAAACTGCCCCTAATGTGGTGGCCTGCAACTCAGGCCACCGATCAAAAGCCTAGGGAGCAGTTGACGTGGGCAATGTTATATCGCAGCACTGCGTTATACAACATGACTGCGTACTATTGGCTTTACTTTGGATGATGAATAAACTGGACAGGATGACAACATGAAAAACTTCAAAATGATCACAACCGTATCACTTTTAGATTTACTCAATGATTATAAAAAATGGACTGATTATAGAATTTCAAAAGAGATAGGAGCAAAAACACAAACAATATCAACATGGAGGAATCGCGGCTCTGTCATGTCTGATGAATATGCGGTTAAAGTAGCGGAAATACTGGGCTTCGACCCCGATTGGTTGCTACTGCATATACACGCGGAACGCAACATAAAGCAGCCATACGGAAGGCACTTGAAGGAACTGGCAGAAGCGAAAACCCCCACCGAAGCGACCCAAATTATCAACGCGAGCCGCATCAACAAAAAAGCCACTAAAAAATAAAAACACTTTTTTTCATCTCTCTTTTTGAGAGCTTCCCATTCTTATAAGCCTCTGATTTTATTAACAAAAATTAAAATGTAGTAATTGCAAATTATATATTATGCGAAGTTTGAAGTGTGTTAGCTGTTTGTCAAGAGTTGACATTATAGCAAATGTGGTTATTACCTTGTTTTTGTTCAATATTTTCAACGGTGGGTTTATTTTTTATATTAACTTGCGCGTGTTGTGTTGTCGCGCTTATGAAACTTTAATCTAAAAAACAACAAAATTAGGTGATTATATGGACTTAAAAAGCAATGATTTAGAGCGTAAATCTTACACTTACTATTCAAAAGAGCTAGCGAACCGTTTTTCCACTGCCGAACTGATGGAATTATTGGGCATTTCTTACCCCACTGCGCGACGATATAAGCGCGGGGAGTCTGATATCCGCAAAGCTGAGAAAGCCTATCTAATGCTGTTTTTAGAGCAGCGCATTATGCCTGAGTCATGGCCTCGTAATATAACTTTTGAGTGTGACGACAAAATGCACCTTAGCAAATATTCTTTAACCTGGGGGCAGATTGAGCACTATAGTTGGATGTGCGAAAGGTGGGGTGATTCGTTACGCAATGTGGAAGTGATGAAACATTATGTGGATGACGTTATAGAGACTATGAGCGAGATTCAGCAAGCCAAGGCTATGGAGTTGAAACGTATCATGATTGAGTGCGTTAGTACGGGGAAACCTTACGACATTTTTAAAAAAGAGGCATAAAAAAGGGGCGCTTGCGCCCTATTAATCTGACTTAATTAAATACGCGCTTCTCAATTTCTCCAATCTTATTAAACGCGGTCTCTATCATCTTTTCGTGTCGCCCCACGATTTCTCGCAGATATAAAACATGCACTCTAAGCGCAATTACTGTACACGTTGCAGATATCAAGCCCGTTACCGCACTTGATATTATTATCGTGGATAACGAATCAATCATTATTTGCCCTTCCACTTAAACAGCTTATCTATACCGAATACGGCAAAACTGATGGTGATAAAGCCGCCAACGTACCACTCTGGCAAGCTGTTGATATAGGTAAATCCTGCCTCTACGCTTGGCTGCATAAATGGTATGAAGCTGGCGATTAATGGATAGGACCACACCACAACGAGGTATTCATCAGACCACCCCGCTATGCCTTTGCCCGCGTTTTGTGCTTTTGCTATTGCGGTGGTTTTTGCGATCTCTGATTTACTGGAGACCCAATCTTTAAACGTGCCGCCCAGTATGCTGAGTAATAGCCCCGTCATTAATCTAGCCCCCATACTTGCTTGGCGTAGGTGTCGACTCCGTTCCATGGGGTGAGAATGTCACCTGCTGCAAATACTTTATCGAAAAAACCTTGAAGGCGATCTTTACCGACTACATTTTTTGCGCCTTGGTTGATTAGATTGCCTTCGTTGGCGGGGTTTAGTTTTACGGTGACGATTTCTTTTACTGCCCCGCGCTTGTAGTAGAGCCACCCCGCTAATAGTGAACCGATTGCAATAAGTAGCATTAACCCGTCAATTTTAAAGCTGATATTTTTCACGCTATGCCATCCCTATGCCTTCAACGATTGTTAAGTCACTGTATGGCTGTTCGCCATTTTCGTGGAATATGATCGCTTTAATTAGCGGCAAGTAGTCTCCACGGCTTTTTTCTGGAATATAGAAAGAAGGCCACCCCGTTTTTTTCATCACGCTATTTACATAGCTTTGGGTATTGTTCTCGACTGGCGGTGCCCATGTGTTGATTATTTGCTCTACGGTTTTTACGCCTCGTTTTTTGTAGTTGTCTAGTATCCGAGTCATTGCACGGATGCCATATTTTGCATCTACGAATTGTACAAACGCGCCATCATCTTGCACTTCGCGCATCCCTTGCCAATTTGCGCCTAAACGTATGTTACCTGGGTTGTTGTTTCTAATTCCGCGCTTTCCGCTTGTGCTGCCTGACATTGTTGTTACCTCTTTTAATATTTCGTCTAGTATTGAACTGGAGTTAATCAACCCTAGTACGCCCATTGCGCCCGTTGCTGTTTCAGGTTCGGTTTTTTTTTCGGTGCTTTTGGGTTTGTTGTTTTTTGAAAACAATAATAAACCGCTTGCCGCTGCAACGAAAAAAAACACACTTGCTATTAATTTACGCATCAAGCTCTCTAATATCCATGCCGTATAACGCGCTCAGTTTTTGACTTTTGCGGAGTATGTCGTCACGTCTGCGGTTGATTAAGTGGATGATAATAGCTGACACTACCGAGGCAGATACAGCGATTAGGAACTGGCGCATTTTCTTACTCCGCTTCGTTTAGTTGATAGATGTCGTCTAGACTTGCTATTTTGTCGTCGATTTCTTTTATTAATTCTGTTTTGTTTTTTTCTGACGATTTTTTTCGCTCTTCTACTAGCTGCTTGCGTACACTTTCCGCTATTTTTTTTCTCTCTTCTAATTTTAAATTTTGCATTTAAAGCACCTCATAAACTAACGAGTTTTTGTTGTTAGCTGTCGTCGTAAATCCATAAACCCCATATCCCGCAGGAATTAGAAACGGCAAGCAACTTGCCGCGTTTTGTGAGTTGTATCCACCGCTTGCACCGTATGATGACGCCAAAACACAACCATCTAAATATGATGTTGGCGCGGTTGTATCTATCACTACCACACTCGCCCCCGTCGACGGTGTATAAGCGTTAACCAGATAAATGATTACCCCGCTCACATTTTCAAACGGCTGTACGTATGTCTTCAAACCGCTACCATTGCTTGATTCGAAAATAATATCCTCTGAATTTCTGCCAAAATACTTTTGCGGATTATCTGGCGTTGAACTCACCACCACATCTGGTAGCGTTGCTATGTCTACGTCACTTGCTGATGTCACTGTGACGGTTGAGCCGTTGTTGGTATCTACCAACCTCATCGAACCCGTAGAAAATTCTATAGTTTGCTCATTGTCATGTAGGTTTGTGATTCGTACTTTTTCAAATCGTTCTGGGGCACCGACTAAGTCCTGCCCTACTTTCAAGACTGACTCTTCAATCACTACTGAGTCGTTATTCATTAACACGACTTTTATATCACCTTCTCCGCTGATATATGCGAAGTTATAACCAACTGATGAAGTGGTCGTTTCGTTTCCCGCGCCTAGTGTGATCTTCATTACTTACCCTTCTTAATAAACTGATAAACAACAGCCGATACGATTAGAGATACCGCACCGAAAAGCGAATATTTAAGCCATTGCGCTATTTTTTTGCTGCTCATTGTGACAGGTTGCGCACCGCTTGCGGCTGTTACGTTAGCGACTGCAACCCCTGCTAGGTCGGTAGCGGCTGAATAGGTTTGTGATTGATTTTCTAACAGCTGAGTGATAATTCCGCCCACGCCTTCAATCGTTCGACCTGCAAATTCTAAAGCGTTAGGGTCTACTTGTGTGATCGTGACATTTTTACCCGAAACAGCCGTTCCGCCCTCTTCAATGTCGCCACTGATTGCTGCGTTTAGCGATTCGTTTGTTGTTTTATTGTTCGTTGTCGTCTGATTGCTACTACTCGAACTGCTGCTACTTCTACCGCCCATGCGTTAGGCTCTCCACCTGTAAACCGTTTCATCTTTTCTGCGTTCGACGGGAGAAAACCCCCACCTTTTAACAAAACGACTTGCTGTTTTTTCATTTACTTGCGTATGGAAACGGATAGATTTTATTCCTTCGTTTTCACACACCAGTTTCAAATGCTTAATAATCGGTTGTGTGTTTTTACCTTGCCATGCGACCATCACCAGTTCTTTTTTTTGATCAATCACTTCCAACCTTGTGACAAAAAAACCATGACCGATCACATGCCATAAGGTAGAAAGCCCCGTTTCAACTTCTTGCTTGATTATGCTCGAATCACTTAGCAGCGCATCCGATAACATTTTTTCAGCTTCTTGCGTCCACGGGACTCTTACCCACTTCACAACACTAACCTATTTTTTTCTAAACATTTTTGCCAAATAAGCTAAGGCCACACCTACAAAAACCACCGCGCCACCAATATGGAATGGATTATCGCTGTCAAACTTGAACGCTTGATTAATAGTTATTCCACCGTTTTCAATGTTGCCTGTGTCACCTGCACCAAACTTAAAAAGACTATCTAGTGCGCCCGTTGCTGCTGCTGCATCGCCACCGCTATAACTTGTGCCTTGTGGTACGCTCATTTAGAAAGTACCAACATTGACACACCCGCGACAAACAATGCCGCGATACCGCCAAAAATCCAATTTTTAGATAAGCCCGATAACATAGATGTTTTATTGCTCGGCACGTTTGCATAGCCCGTATCAACCGCAACTTGTGCGCTATCAACGACAGGGGACGATAATAAACGTGCTTGATTTTCGCCTTGGATTCTTAGCTGTTGCAATGCGCTTTGTGATTCGATTTCCTGCACTTTTACATAGCCGCCAATTATGTCGCTGAGTGAGACATCAACAAACGGCTTTGCAATATTTCCTAAAGCACTCATAAAATTACTCCAGAGTTAGCCGTTAAGACTTGACCATGTTGACAAGTATTCAATCAAATAGCGTACTTGTGAACTTGCACCACTGCCTAGCGTTGTCGTTAAGCGCATGGCGTTGACTGGGTATTCAGGGTCATCCATTACCAAAGACTCGTCTAATACGCCTGCCAATAAAAAATCAATGCATAAACCATAATCATCTGCGTATGATTGCCGACCCTGAGAGCTGCCTAGCTCGTCAAATTCTGAACGGGCGCGACTCATATCAAATGCGGTTGTGCCGTTGATACGTAGCTCTAAGTGATCAACAACATCATTAAGCACATGGATTGCCGCGATACGATCACGACGATCAATATCGTCTTTGTGATTTTCACCTTCTGCATTCCCGCCTGTGTTTGACGGAACGACATAAGTTAATAGCCCAGACCCCACTGGACGATTAGCCGTAAACTTACCCCACGCTTTCACGATAGGCGTTGTTCCTGATGCAATATCAAATTCAATTTTGACTTGCTGCAATCCTTGCGTACCTAATGCCGTCGCCATGCGCTCGACTTCGCTTTGTAGTTCTGGTCGACGGAAATAAAACGACAAAGTACCCGCTTCAACATTTCGAAAATAACGCTTGTTATATTCGTTTAGCTCTGTACCGTCTTTAAATTCTTGCAGCGTCACGGTTCTGGTTGGTGACACCAACAACACCTTAATGTTGGTGACTTGTGCCAAGGTTAAGCCGCCATGTTCTACATGCGCTTCTAAAATTGTGCGGCCAAGTTGCGGGCGAATGATTGCGCGTTGACCTGCAACGGCATTTTCAATTAATTCAATACTTTCTCGAATACGGCTCATTATTTTTTCGCTCCCTTGGTTGCCACGTTCACGGCTTCCGTGACGGGTTTAATGCCTAGCTTTTTAAGCGCGAACGCACCTAATCCGATTACTGCTGTTGCCACGATTACTGACACGACAGTAGAGTAGTTGATATTGCTTACAAACTTATTCCAATAGTTCATCACTATTACCTTTAACGATTAAAAAATTATTTTTTTTGCAATGCTTATGCGTTGCGATCATCGCTAGTGAATAAAAAAGTTCGCTTAAAAAACAATGGGAGTTCGCCCAGTTCGCTTAAAAAGTTCGCTTAGTTCGCTTTAAAAAGACGAAAAAAAACCGCTGATTAGCGGCTTGAAAGGTTGTTTTTTTTATTTGATGCGGTGAATGCGGTTTGATCTCTGCACTGTATCTGGATTTTTATAGCTTAATTGCGTGTGTTTAGCCGTAAATCCAAAAGTTTTTTGATCTTTCACATAGAATGAAAGCGGCTGCTGATTCATTAGATCATTAGCGTTTACGTTCATTTCGTCGCTTAATCGTTTAGCTAGCGACTTTGACACGCCACCAACCCACCATTTCTCACACTGTTCAAAAACGGTTTTTGGTATCTCCTGCGGCCGTTGTGTTGTGCCGTGATAAATACCGCCAAACTTTCGCCCCTGATTCATTAACATTCTATGCCAAAAAGCTGCCCTGGCTATGCTTTCACAGCTGAGGCTTATTTCTTCATCAATACAATAGGTTTCATGGCTTCCGTCTAAGATAGAACAGACAAACTCACACCACTGTTCATGGGTTTGCGTTGTTTGTTCGCCAACATACGCCAACCGAAAACCGCGCTTGTTTTTATACCATTGTTTACACGCTGATAACGCGGCTTTTTTAAACGCGTCAATGCTATCGAACCGAATGCACCATGGATGATCTTCGTTAGGGTCATACAACAACACCCGCGCACCTGAGTGGGGTATCGTCGCATTTTGTATGAGTGCCTGACTTTTACCGCCTCCCGATCTCGCAATGTATAGCGTGTTATTGTTCGGTCTGCTCGTGTTTTTGTTCTGCACTTTCTCCCCCTTTCCTGCTCTTCAATTCTTTGAATGACTTGGACAAGAGCAAACAAAACCAAACGATACCGTTTATCACTTCAATAAATGGGATTTTAAATCCAACGCTAATAATAGCGGGTGCCAGATTTCTCTCAGCTTCCTTATAAACCGCATCCTGATAAGGCTCGTTACCCATGAAAGTGAAAAACATATTTGCAGTCCTTGTAACTGCTTTACTCTGCACTTTTGCCACATCTTCTTTGGTTTCTATCTCACCTTCTAGTGTGTTTTCGCTTGGCTTTTCGCTCGCTTCACCGTTTAGCAACTCTTCAGCATTGGAAAAGTCGAACCCCCCAGAGGCGTTATTTTCTGTTTGCTGCTCTTCTGCTTTGTTCTCTATGCTGTCGCCCATATAGCCCCCACAAATCCAACGATTACCGCAAACCACCCCACGGCTTTAAAAACTACGCCCGTTCGCTTGCCTGTTTGCTCTAAATCTACGGCATCCGTGGCTTCTGCGGTCAAATCCTGTTCGGTTAAATCAAGCGAAGTGGGCGAAGGTTCGCTTGGTTTTTCGCTTGCCTTTTCGCTTAATTGTTCGGTTACAGGTTCGCTTGGCTGTTCGGTTATTTCAGATACATGCACCATCCCCTTTGGCGGCTTCCAGTCGTCAATCACGTTTACTGGTTTCAGCACTTCAGCTTCAAATTTTGCCAACTTATAGATTGCGCTTTGTACGGGTGCACCCGTTCTTTGATCGAGACCGCAAGACGGGCAGCACGTATAAAGATAGTGGCCTCTTTTTTTGCTTTGTCTAACGTCCATTACTTCGCCACACCCGCACATCATAGAACCTACACTATTTTCATGAGCCATCTTTTACCACCTCTTGGATATCGTATAGCTTCCAACTGAGTTTTATTTCCCCCACGTCTGATGTGACAATGCCGACGATTAACACGGTCATCATCACACCTACCAAAAACGCCCCCAAGGCTTTTGCAAATAACCAACTGGTTAATGCTGATAATAATTTATTCACGGCTTAACACCTCCTGTAAATCTTTTTCAATGACTGCACGTCCACGCCCAAAAACTTTCACGCCTTTTTCTGATGCCAGACTTCTAAGCTCGTGCCAATTTAACGCGGAAACATCCACCCCACTACTCGATTGACTGATTCGTACTTTTTTTATTGACGCTATAAACCTTTGATTACCCATCACACACCTCGCTATTTTAAAAAATTGATTATCCTGTCTATTAACCCTGACAACTTAACGATCACAAACGCAAAATAATTGCTTAACGTCCATGGCCTTTTTTGTTATAAGCCTTCAAAATCTGTATTTTCAGCCATAGCGTGTAGCATCATTTTTACGTGCAACATGTTTACGTGATGTCGCTCAACCTCTTCTTGCTCCATGCCAGCAAAGTGATTATCAATATAGCTATTGGTTTCGCTAAGTAAGTGCTGCATCATGCTTTCGCTATTAAGACATTCAAGCATTAACTCCTCTATATCTTCATTAGTCATTTTTCACCTCGGATTCGTACTTTTTTTATTGACGCTATAAACCTTTGATTACCCATCACACACCCCACTATTTTAAAAAATTGATTATCCTGTCTATTAACCCAGAAAACTTAACGATCACAAACGCAAAATAATTGCTTAACGTCCACGTTCTTTTTTGATGATTTTCAAATTCATCAACATGTTCATCATGAAGTTCAACCACTTCTATTTTTTTTGCCTCTTGCGAATTATTAACACCATGTTCATCTGACATAGCATTATTGAAACTTTCGTTAATACCACTGCTTTTTTTTGTTCTACTGCAATAACTTTGCGATCTCCCGCCCATATCATCACACCCCTTCAATTATATAATTCTCAAAACCCCACAAACTTTCTTGTTTGTTTCTGTGTTTTTCAGCATCTAACATTGAGTCGCTTATATAACTGTTTTTTACCTGATGCCACATCTCAAGAGGAGTAACAAACCAATCTGGGATAGTTAATCGCCTCCACAATTTCCGCTTTTCTACTTTCTCCCTGATATTTTCGTAAACCTTGTGAAAATATAGGCTCTCTTTTGCGGTGGGACGTTCGCCCACTTTCCACGCCATACCCTGTGGCTTTGACGGTAGCCAATCGTTTCCGCTGTCGTGCTCTTCATTGGTTGCCCACGAAAAAAAACGCATTGCCGCGCCTTTGCCTTTTAGAATTACCTGATATTTGTTGCAGCGTATTGGCAACTCATTTAGCGACTCCCGAACCGCTGCCAGTTTTTTACCAATTCGCTGCCTAACCCCTTTTTTATCTTTTGGGATGGTTGCTAGTGCCTTGTTTAATCGCTTGCGTTCCGCGAACTTTTCCCCGTGTTTTACTGTTAGATGGTCGTAAACATCTACTATTAACTGGCTCGCTATATGCAACTGCTGAACCGCGTACACTTCCCACTCAGGTGCGCGAGCGCATGCGCTGATACCGTAGCGATTGCCTGTTACCTTGCCTTGTGTGTCGCTGTCTTGTGCCTTTGATAAATACCCCGCAGCTTTTGCCATGTATGCACCTGCGCAAGTGCTGTCTTTGATTTTCTCTAAGTGAAAATAGCCGTTACCCCATAGCTTTTCTATTCTTGCCGCCCATTCTCTAAAGTCTTTAAACTCAACCCGCCAACCGAGTAGCATGTGAACATGCGGATTATCTCCCCCCTGTTCGTTTTTTGGCACTTCAACCACCCAACAATAGGCTAGCCCGTCATCTCTACCCGCTACCCTTGCGCCATCACTTCTAACCCATCCACGCGAGTACATTTTCTGCATTGCATCCATTAGCCTAGATACTTCTTTTTGAATGGTTGTGTCACCGTTTTCGATACGTTCCCGCGCATCATCATCAAACGTGCCTGTAACGAATGTTTTATATCCTCCTTTTTTCGCGGCCATATATTCGCAACTCTCCGCTATTTTTCTTGCGCCCCTATGTGTGAGCATTTCCGACACGCGCTCACCCGCTTGTTCTGGCGGTTGAAGGTTTTGACCATCTATCTCACTTCTTAACCGCCACTCATCTGCCCATTCTTTAAACTCGACAACAGCCCTACGCCCTACACCCTTCTCAGGTGTGCTTTCTGGTGTTGGCTCGTAGTCAATAAACACAGGCTCTTCACATTCGCCCGTTTCAATCATGTGTCGGTGATTGTGCATCACTCGCTGTTGTTCAGTTTCAAACTTACAGCGCGCCATTGCGGTATTTATTGCGCTTTCTGGGTCTGTCGGACTTTTGGACGCCTTGACTAGCCTATGCCTCTCCGCTTCGCTACAAGGCAAAAACCCCTGCGGATTCAACGATTCCGCAAGGGTCAAATTATCGGGAAACAAAAAAAGCGGGTTAAGATTACCCGCGAATGGTTTAAAAACATGATCTGGCAATAGGTGTTTAGGTATTGGCTTCATAAATACCCATCAATTAAGCGACTAAAATATGAACAATCTAAAGACTTTAAAATAATAACCGCACATCCAATTTTTTTATGCTTACCCGTTTTAATTCCGCGCTCGCACTTTCTTAATTTTCTATGGCG
>Ga0181407_1000646_pt1 | contig 11717 bp, 5 predicted proteins | sample 30SPOviralmetaG_FD_130136 | JGI IMG/M metagenome (GOLD analysis project Ga0181407, IMG submission 130136) | Marine viral communities from the oligotrophic San Pedro Time Series (SPOT) site, San Pedro Channel, CA, USA - 30 SPOT_SRF_2012-01-26 | ecosystem: Environmental > Aquatic > Marine > Strait...
GCAAAAGCTAGAACCTTTCTAGAGGAAACAAAGAGTAAATACTACGACGAAATCAAGTTGAGACCCGGCGTAACTCAGGACCAACAAAAAGCTATGGACTTTTTTAATCGCTACAACAAACAGCAAGAACAAGCTGAGCAACAACACGATGTATTTCAAAAAAATACTAAAGAATTATTTAATAACGAATTCGAAGGTTTCGATATCAATGTTGGAGATAAAAGATTTAAGTATAATATTAAAGATGTAGATAAAGTTGCAGAAAACCAATCAAACATTAATAACCTAGTCGGGAAGTTCCTGGACGCAGAAGGCAATGTTACTGATACAAAAGGTTATCATAAAGCTATATACGCTGCTGATAATGTCGATAGAATCGCAACTCATTTTTATGAGCAAGGAAAAGCCGACGCAGTTAAAGACGTGGTGAACAAGTCTAAAAACTTATCACCAATAAAAGCTAGAACCCAACAAGGTGAAGTTTTTGTAAACGGCTATAAGGTTAAAGCTATTTCTGGTGCTGATTCTTCAAAATTGAAAATCAAAACAAGAAAATTTAACAATTAAAAATTAAACAATTATGAGTTTAAATCCACAATTTGGTGCTATTGTTCCAAGTCCTATCCAAACTCCAAGTCCTTCAAACTACTTAGTATTTGATGGCGCGGCTGGCGGAAACTTCGCGCAACAATATTTACCAGAAATTTATGAACAAGAAGTAGAGCGTTATGGAAACAGAACGTTATCTGGCTTCTTAAGAATGGTTGGCGCTGAAATGCCAATGACATCTGATCAAGTAATTTGGTCTGAACAAAATAGATTACACATATCTTACCAAGGATTTGCTATTGGAGCAGATGGCTCTGGGGTAGGTGCATCAAATAAAATTACATTAGCTGCTAATGTAAACAATGTAGTATCTGTAAATGATACAGTTGTATTATTAAACCCTGCAACAGGAGCTGAAGCTAAGTGTTTAGTTACAGGAAGTGATACAACTGCTGGAGCTGGTACTATTGATGTAGTCCCTTTTGACAGTGCTGTTGGACTTTTTGCTGCTGGATTTATGCCAGTAGGTGGAATTGCTGCTGGAACAGAAGTTAAGTTATTCGTTTACGGATCTGCTTATGCTAAAGGTTCTACTATTGGCGCTGCTGGAGGTGCTGGAGTACAGCCTCTTAATGGATCAAGAGTTTCTGTAGATCCTTCTTTCACACAATATTCTAATTCACCAATAATCATTAGAGATCAGTTTGTAATAAACGGATCCGATATGGCTCAAATTGGATGGGTAGAAGTTGCAACTGAAGACGGAACATCTGGATACTTATGGTATTTAAAAGCTGAATCTGAAACAAGATTACGTTTTGAAGATCATTTAGAAATGGCTATGGTAGAAGGTGTATACAACCAAGGCGGTGGATTACTACCTGCTGCAATTGCTGTACCAGGAACTGAAGGTTTATTTTCTGCTATTGAAACTCGTGGAAACGTAGAAGTAGGATTTACTGCTGCTGCTGGACTTGACGAATTTGATGCAATTCTTAAAAACTTAGATACTCAAGGAGCTATTGAAGAAAACATGCTTTTCTTAAATCGCCAAACTGCTTTAGATTTTGATGATATGCTAGCTAGCATCTCTGGTGGATTCGCTGGAGGAACTGCTTTTGGTTTATTTGAAAATTCAGAAGAAATGGCTTTAAACCTTGGATTCTCAGGATTTAGAAGAGGTTCTTACGACTTTTACAAAACCGATTGGAAATACTTAAACGATGCTTCTACACGTGGAGCAATTGTTGGTATCAATTCAATTGAAGGTGTATTAGTACCTGCTGGAACTTCAACAGTATACGATCAAGTATTAGGAACTAACATCAGAAGACCTTTCTTACATGTAAGATATAGAGCTTCACAAGCTGATGATAGAAGAATGAAATCTTGGTTAACTGGTTCTGCTGGTGGTGCATTTACATCTACTCTTGATGCTATGGAAGTAAACTTCCTATCAGAAAGATGTTTAGTAACTCAAGCTGCTAACAACTTTGTATTATTCAAAGGAATCTAATTGATTCAACATTAATGTAATTCTTACCCTCGTTGAACTGACGGGGGTAATTATTACTCTTATTAACATTTATATTATATTATATTATGGCTAAACAAGCTAAAGCAGAAACTATTGAGGTTGCACCTCAAAAAGAAGTGGTAACAAAAGTTGCTGCTCCAGTAAAACCTACTAAACCACAGTGGGAAATCAAAGACAGGGTATATTTTTTAACAGGAAAAAAATCTCCTTTAACATTAACAATACCTAGCAAACATACACGTAAACATTCTTTGCTATATTTTGATGAAAAAACTGGAAAACAAAGAGAATTAAGATATGCTACTAATCAAGATTCACCATTAGTTGATGAACAAAAAGGTGAAGTTACGATGGGACATATAAGATTTTCAGACGGGACTTTGACTGTAGGTAAAGACAAACAAAATTTACAAAAGTTACTTTCTTTATATCACCCTTTAAAAGGAAAAGTATATTTAGAATTTAGTGCAGTTGAAAAAGCGGAAGATGAGTTAGATATTTTAGATTTGCAAATTGATGCTTTGAATGCAGCTAGGTCAATTGACATAGACCACGCTGAAGCAATCATGCGAGTAGAAAGAGGATCTGCTGTAAACTCTATGAGTTCAAAAGAACTTAGAAGAGATTTATTGTTGTTTGCTAAAAATGAACCAGCGTTGTTTATAGACTTAGCTAATGATGAGAATGTTCAGCTTAGAAATTTTGCAATTAGAGCACAAGAACTAGGTATTATTAAATTATCACAAGACCAAAGAACATTTATGTGGGGTTCAAATGATAGAAAATTAATGAATGTACCGTTTGATGAAAACCCTTACTCAGCGTTTGCGGCTTTTTTGAAAACAGATGAAGGTGTTGAAATCTATAAATCTATAGATAAAAAACTATAAAAACAAGTGATACTATATATAGGCGGTTTCGGCCGCCTTTTTAGTATATAAAAATAAACAAATGGCAGTAAGCGTAAATACAGTATATCAAACAGTCTTGTATATTATAAACAAAGAGCAAAGAGGTTATATAACACCTTCAGAGTTTAGTAGTTTAGCAACACAAGTGCAAAGTGAAATATTTATGACTTATTTCCCAGACGGAAATCAAGTTAACCGTTTAAATCAAAACAATACTCAAAATAGCACAGAGTTTTTTGATATGTTCAAAGACATATCTTATAAACTTTATCCTTTTGAAAAAGAAGCAGCGTTTTCTTATGACGCTACTAGCGACGGCTTTTATTATAACGGAGCTGGCACTATATACAAATTAGGTGAAATTATTTCTACATACAACACCTTAAATCCTATATACAATTCAATAACTCAATTAACTAGCAAAAGCGATTACTCAGAAATAACTAGGTCTAAATTAACTGCACCTACTGTTAGTTATCCTATTGCTTACACTACAAATGCAATTATTGCACCAGCAACTTTAAGCCAACTTTTAGTAAAGGTTTCGCCAACTCCTAATGTTTTAAATATAAATTGTTTATTTAAACCAACTGATCCTGTGTGGGATTTTACAGTAGGAGCGTTAGGACAATTTTTATTTAATCCAGTTGGAGGCGCAGGCTCAAGTAGTACTGATTTTGAATTAGATATTTCGGAAAAAAACAATTTGGTAATAAATATTTTAAAGTATTGCGGTATTATTATAAACGATCCTACGGTTATACAAGTAGCCGAGCAAGAATCACAGCAAGCATCAAACAACGTAAAATCATAGTAAAAAATGGGTTTAATAACTGAAACAAATCAACAATATTATCAAGGAGCCCAAGGTTTTTTATCTAATCAGGTGGCTGCTGGAGAATCTTTTCCAACTACATTTGATACAGATTTAGTTTTTGGAGATTGGAATCCAGCTAATGTAAATTACGGTTTAAATAATTTTAAACTATATACTAGTGCAAATGGGTTTCCTGGTACTTACGCAGAATATTTACTTGCTTATACTGTTATAAATAATACTGTAACATTTACAGCGGCATTGCCGGTAGGCACATTTGTAGCTGTGCAATTAAAAACTTTAAGTGGAGGACAGTACGGCCAAACTCAAATTGAAAAAGCTTTTGGTGATGCAGTTGAAGAAAACTATGGCAGTTACGAATATATAAAACTAACCGATGCTATTGACAACTTTATGGTTGGATACGTTGGAGACGGTAAATTATTACAAAAAGCTAAAAAATCAGATGTACTATTCTTCGCTAAAAGATCTTTACAAGAATTTAGCTATGACACTTTAAAAAGTATACATTCGCAAGAGCTTAGTATTCCTGAAAGCTTAAGTGTTATAATTCCTCAAGATTATGTAAACTATGTAAGAGTTTCTTGGATAGACGGCTTAGGTGTTAAAAGAATAATATACCCTACAAACAATTTAACTATAAGCCCTTACAATACACCTATACAGGATAGTACTGGCGTACCAACACAAGATAACTTTGGTGAAAATATCGAAGGAACTTCTATAACTGAAGAGCGCTGGAAGCGAGCAAATGATAATTTATTAAACGGACAATTTGCTAATAATGTAGATGAGCTTATGTATTTTCAAAATGCATATGGATTTGAAGGAAGCTGGAATTGGGGAAGACAATATGGCTTAGACTCACAGTTATCACAAACAAATGGCTGGTTTAATATTAATGAAAGAGACGGCTTAATGTCTTTTTCTAGTAATTTGGCTGGAAAATTAATCGTGTTAGAATATATTTCTGACGGCTTAGCTTATGATCTAGATACTAAAGTACCTAAGCTTGCTGAAGATGCCTTATATGCGTCTATATTGCATTCTATAGTATCTACAAGATCTGGGCAGCAAGAGTATGTGGTTCAGCGTCTTCAAAAAGACAGAAGAGCTAAACTTAGAAACGCTAAAATAAGATTATCAAACATTAAGCTTGATGAAATTGTTCAAGTTATGAGAGGTAAATCTAAATGGATTAAACACTAAAATTAAATGAACAAGTCTAAAAATACTTTTTTAAAGTCCAAAATGAACAAGGACATTGATGCCCGCATTCTGCCTAATAATGAATACAGAAATGCAGTTAATGTTCAGGTCAATAAGTCTGAGGGTGCTAACGTAGGTTCTTTAGAAAACGTTAGAGGTAATGTAAGTGTAGCAAATATAGCAACTCATACAGGTATAGCTAACCTAAAATGTATTGGCACGCTGCAAGATGAATCTTCAAGCATTAGCTATTTATTTTTTACAGACAACGATGAAGCTAATTACCGCCCAACCGGCGCAAAGTCTAATCATTTTATTATTTCTTTTAACAGCAATAACAATAATTTAATAACATTAGTAAAAGGGCCATTCCTTAATTTCTCAACATTAAGCCCGGTGTATGCTTCTAACATTATAGAAAATTTACTTTTTTGGACAGACAATAGAAATCAGCCAAGAAAAATTAACGTAGATTTTGCAAACACTAACACTCTAGAACAAAATCCCACATATTACACAACTGAAGATCAAATATCAGTAGCTAAATATAATCCACATGATTGCATTGAGATGTATGAGGAAAGCACATTGTCTACTTCTGCTACAACTCAGTATGAGTCTACAATGAAAGATGTTAGTAGCCTGAATTTACCAAACGGTGGTAATGGAGAATTAAATGCGCCTGTTGCTTCGGGAGCCACTCAAATGATAGTTAAAAATTTTGTGGGTGACATTCAAGTAGAAAATAACACAACTTACGATTCAGGCGCAACAGTATCTTATGTTGATGCATCTGGTAATGTACAGCGTATTCCTAACGCTATAGTAGGCGCTGCCGTGTTTAGCTCTAATTTATGGACAATAACTTTAGATAATTCTGTAACTTTTCCAACTGCTTTAGATGCTAATACTGTTATAATATTAAATGCAAATCCTTATTACGACTCTGAATTTGCAGGAGATCCAACTTATTTAGATGATAAGTTTGTAAGATTTTCTTATAGATTTAAATTTGATGATAACGAATATTCATTATTTTCAACATTTACTCAAGCTGCATTTATACCAAAACAGGATGGGTATTTCATGTATGTTCAAAAACCTAATTTAAAAGAAATAAACAATGAATCCGAAGCATCCAGAAGTACTATAGTTAATTTTGTAGAAAATAAAGTAGATCAAATAAAATTAAGAATACCTTTGCCTTTTAAAAATTACAATTTGCGTAATGCTTTAAAAGTTACAGAAATTGATATACTATATAAGGAATCAGATCAAATACCAGTTAAGGTTATTGATACAATAAGTGAGTCTGATATTTACAATGCATCAGCATCCTGCTTAGTTAAATCAGCTACAACAAGTTCTAATACAGTTACTGTTGACAATATAGTTGGAGGAATTCAAGTAGGTAGCCCTGTAACCGGATTTGGTATAACAACAAGAGTAACTGTGCTCGCTTACACCCCAGATAACCCTAACGTAAATCCTAGCACTACAGGAACTATAGCCTTAAGTTCAAATCAAACATTAGCAGAAAACGTTGAATTAACAATAGGTGAACCAAACTACCATGTGTACGACTACCAATCTAAAAAACCATTTAGAACATTACCTGAAAAAGATTTAATAAGAGTGTATGATAAAATTCCTGTAAAGGCTTTAGCCCAAGAAATATCTGGCAACAGGGTTATATACGGAAATTATTTAAATAAATATACTGCTCCTGAATTTATTAATTACAATCTTGCTATAACAGACAAAGCTGCTTTTGGCTTAAATGGAGGAACAGCACAAATATATGGCTCTTTTCCTATTGGATCAACAACTATTATTTTAACTAATATTAAAGGAGAGTTTTTAATAGGCATGGAAGTTATTTCTGATGGAGTAGCTCCAGGAACATTAATAACAGGTATAACCGGATCGAACCCTTCTACTATAACATTAGATACACCAACAACTGGTGTGTTAGTTAATTTACAATTAGTTGTTTTAGAACCGGGTGGAACAGAGCAAAATACAACAAGCCGAATTGAATATCCAAGTTCTAGTTTAAAAACAAATAGAAATTACCAAGTAGGTATTGTTTTATCAGATAGATATGGAAGACAATCAGGTGTTATATTATCTAATAATAAAGAAGTATCTGTTTCAGGATCTCAAACATTTATAGGGTCTACTATATATTCACCTTACAATACGCCAACCACAGCGCCACGTACTTGGCCAGGAGATTCAATAAAGCTTATTTTTAATAATCAAATAGCTACAGAGTATAACGGTGATGTTACTAGTCCAAAGTATAATCCACTAGGATGGTATTCTTACAAAATTGTTGTAAAACAAACAGAACAAGAGTATTACAATGTTTATTTACCTGGTATAATGTCAGGGTATCCAGAAGATTTAACTTTAGAAGTGGGACAAACATCCCATGTGGTACTAACTAGTGATAATATTAATAAGATACCTAGAGATTTAAACGAGGTAGGGCCTACTCAAGACCAGTTTAGAAGTTCTGTTAAGCTATATGGTAGAGTTGAAAATTCGCCTACATCAATTAACACTGGAAATTTTGGTCTTAGTAATTTACAATATTACCCTGGAAGGGAGTTTGATATTGCTGTTACTATTTCGCCAATGAACGATTTATTCGATTATAATCCTTTAGATCCTCCAACTCCAAATTACTTTCCTCAATTTTATACATATACTTCTAATCCTTATATAGCTAGAATAAGTACAGCTAATACTATAGGGCAACCAGCTAGTACAAATTACACTGCAGTTAGTGGATTTGCAGCATTAGATTTTTCTTCAGATACCATAAGACTTTATAATGTTTCAGGAAATGTTGCTGGTATTGCAGCAGGTGATTCTGTAACAGGCCCTGGATTCCCAGAAGATTTAATAGCTGCTACATCATCACCCTACACTGGGCCATCTTCTCCTGGAAATGCAACTACTTCAGCGGGTAGTACTGGATTAGAATTAACTTTTACAAGTTTAGGCACAGGTATTGGGGTAGTAGGTCAAGTTCTTACAGGCTCTGGCATACTTTCGGGTACTGTTGTAGTAAATGTAGTAAACAATGTGATTACAATGAACCAAGCAGCTAATGTTATTGTAAATACTGTTGTAACTTTTACAAATCCTGCGCAATTAATAGTAGATCAAATTGTTACTTACCAAGAAGGCGATGCTATAACCATTTCAAGTTCCTTAAAACCTGGGATACAATATTTAGCCGTGTATGAAACAGAACCCGTTCAAAGCCTTTTAGACATTTTTTGGGAGTCATCAACAACCGGCATTATACAAGATATTAATAATATAATATTAAATGAAAACACAAGTGGAGTTGCTGCTGGAAGTTTAGCTCCTTTTAATACTAGTGTTTTTAAAGAAGACTTAAGACCTACATCAGGAGTGTATCCTAATATTACGGTAGCTCCTTTCGGTTTAGTTGATAATTTTGAACAGCCAATTACAAGTGGTGTTGGTCCTTTAATACTAGAATCTGTACTTAATGGTTACAATGAAAACGTTCAAGAAATTTATTTAAACGGAAGTACTGTAACTCCTGTGTTTAGCTTTGCTGAAACCGGAAGTAATACTGGGCTATACAATATAAAAATAGCCGACGGGTTTGTTAGAAATATTTATTTTGGAAATGATCCACTTCTACATACTTTTAGATTTTTCTTTAAAGCTACAGTGAATGGGCTTGAAACATCTTTTGAAAGAGAAGTTGTATTAGGAAATGTACAGCCTTATTTTTATACATGGGAAGGTACAAGCTTTAATGCTCTACGTACTCAATCCGGAACAACTCAGATAGATGTATATGGCGGAGATTCTTCTGCTACTAACATAATCCCAGGATTTAAAGTTTATAATAGTACAAACCCTACTGCGTTTAACAACCTACAAACAACTGGCACATCATATACAACTCCACCAAATCTGTGGAATGTTGTAGGGTCTCCAAATAACCCAATTTCTGCAGTGCCTAACGGAACTGCAACTCAAACAGGGACTACAATAACATTTACTATTGAAAGCTGGCAAATAAATACTGCTAATACTATAGCGCAATTTAATTTAGTTGCATTTGATCCTGACTTTACAACGCAGTCTAATAGTAGTATACCTGCAGGGACTTATGTTGATTCATTTGCAAACGGCTCAGCAGGGTCAAATACTAGAACAGCTACTTTTAGTAACAGTATAACAACAACTCATGCAGGCAGTGGTTATGCAACTTTAGGTGAGGGCATCGGTGATGCTATTCAGTTTTGGACACCTAATTACTTAAAAGTTAATCAATCTGTAAATGTAACAAAAGGTGATTTAATATATGTGTTTGATACACCTAATTGGAATAATTGTCCTATAGGCCCTATTTATACAGGAAGTGCAAATTTAGAATTAATAACCACAATACAAGGCGTAAATGGAGCCGGCTTTAATGTAAATGATTTATTTGGCTCTAGTCAAAACTTACAAAGATGGAGAGACTTATATTGTGAAATAACTAGTGTTACTAATAGCGCTGGGGTTAATTCTGATCAATATTTTCAATTATCAAACGGCGGACAAATGACGCAAAGTTCATCAGGCAACGGTGAAGTTAATTTGCTTAATACAGGATACCAAGATAACGCAATGCCTGCAGATATTTATAGGGTTAACTTAAAGCTTTATGACCCAGAAGATTCTACGGAATGCGCTGTAATAGTAAATACAGGTTTAAAAACAAATTGTACTCAACTTCCATCGCAATTTGGAGATTCTCCTTATGGAATTCAAGAATATACAGTAACCGCTACACCAAGACCTAATACAGGACTTCCTATTTTGGTAAGAAAATATTTAGTTGTTCGAGTTTGTGATGGACCTGCTGGTTATTCCCCTATTTTTGGCGGAAACGGAGCTAATGGGTTTTGGGTTTGGAAAGGAAATTCAGACGGGGACGAACCGAACCCTTCTTGGGAAGATTGTATAGGGGCTAATGGAGGTTCAAATATAGTTTTGCAAGGCCCTGGAAATTGTTCAGGCGGCTTTTCTTTCCATTTTGGATGGGATGATCTACCAACAGCAGTAGGTGCGCCTACAGTTCCGGGATTAAGATCGACGCTTTTACAAATGCCTTGTGCTGATTTGGACGGTAATGGCTCTAATGCACAGAATCAACGATACCAAACGTCTATAGCAGTTACAGCAGGCACAGGCACAGGTGTACCTTTAACGCCAAGCGTAGAAAACTACGTATTCACTATTTAAGTATAGTGTAATTTAATACAAAAATAAGTAATAATTAAACAATGGGAGCAGTAATTGAAGTTAAATACTTTAACACTTTTATATTAAAAAAGACTATCAGTGATGACGAGCCAATATGGAACGGGTCATTTGGCGTGCCTCAAGACTTAGGTGGTTATAAAGTAGTTGCCGGTAACGGAGAAACTGCTGACTATGCTATAGAAGAATCTAGAATAAGAGGCGGTTATAATAATACAACAGTTGATTTTGGAGTAAAAGCGTATATAGTGGAAGATGAAAGAGTTGGTTCTTATAGAAAAAGCTCTCTTATATACTCTGGCATATTTAATTCAAGAACAGGTATTAATCAAACAAATGTTTTTTCAGTAGGAGAAGACATAACAAAAACTGCAGACCCTGCAAATGCGTCAATACAAAAACTTTATGCAGCTGATACTAATTTAATTATATTCCAAGAATTAAAAGTAAGTAGAGCTTTAATAGACAAAGACGCGATATATAACGCTGAAGGCGGCGGAGCTGTTACTGCTAGTAATTTAGTAATAGGCGTTATACAACCTTATGCTGGAGAGTTTGGAATAAGCAAAAATCCAGAAAGCTTTGCTTCATATGGATATCAAAAATACTTTTCAGATCAAAATAACGGTGCTATGCTGCGTCTTAGCTTAAATGGTATTGAAGAAATTTCTGTTTACGGTATGAGAGATTTCTTTAAAGACGATTTAAACAGAATAAGTACTAGCAGTGGAAAAGCAATTGGAGCTTATGATATACATAATAATCAATATGTAATTTCATTGCAAGAAAACGCAAGTTCAACATACAACACATTGTCTTTTGATGAGCAAGCCAAAGGCTGGGTAAGTTTCTTTTCTTTTGAACCTGAGCAAATGTTTAGTATTAAAAATAATTTTTATACTGTAAAAAGCGGAGAAATATGGGAACACTACGCTAACCCTATAGAACACCCTTCAGCAAAAAGAGGTAATTTTTACAATAGTAATTACCCCAGCACAGTAACTGTTGCATTTAATGCGGCTCCTGCTAATTCAAAAACGTTTAAAACTATTAGCTATGAAGGTGCTAATGGATGGAAATTAACATCTTTAATATCAGATCCAACAGGGGCTGATACTAGCCCTGCTATTACATGGAGCTCCTCAAATGATTTAACAAATTTGACAACCGCAACTAGTCAATTTCCTTCTTTGTACAGTTATTACGAAGGAGAATACATAGATGTTCAATCTACCGGTACAGTTAGTCAAGTAATTAGTACAACACAATTTTTAATAACTGCATTAAAAGAGCCATTAAATAATTCAAATATTTTTGGAACTAACGTACCTATTTCTACTGCGGTGTCTAATATTACTGGGGTTGC
>Ga0181407_1000648_pt1 | contig 11691 bp, 8 predicted proteins | sample 30SPOviralmetaG_FD_130136 | JGI IMG/M metagenome (GOLD analysis project Ga0181407, IMG submission 130136) | Marine viral communities from the oligotrophic San Pedro Time Series (SPOT) site, San Pedro Channel, CA, USA - 30 SPOT_SRF_2012-01-26 | ecosystem: Environmental > Aquatic > Marine > Strait...
TAAAGGAACTTAGACATGGCAATGACCACATCTAACACTACGTTCCTGCAACGTGCTCAGGTCTACTCATCAGAATTAAAAGAGATTCTGCGTGATGAGATGATGGCACAAAGATATGTTCGTATGCTTGACGGTTTTCCTGACGGAAACACTTTCAACATTCCTTCTATCGGGCAGGCACAAGTGGACAACTACACTGAGGACAGTGCTGTTACCTACCGTCCATTAGACACAGGTAACTTTACATTCTCAGTCGATAAGTATCTCTCATCAGCTACTTATATGACCAAGAAAGCAGAGCAAGACACATTCTATTCTTCAGAATTAATGTCACGCTTTGTACCTGAACAAGAACGTGCAATCATGGAACATTTCGAGACAACAACTCTCGCTGCTCCTGAAGCTGGCGTATCAGCTAATTCAAATGAGACAATCAACAGCATTTCTATGCGTGTTGGTTCTTCACAAACAGGTGAAGTCATGGGTCTCAAAGAGTTTGCTTATGCACGTTACGCTCTGAAAAAACAGAACGTTCCAGATAGCAACTTGGTAGCCATTGTTGATCCGTCTGTTGAGTACACACTTAACACACTGAGCAACTTAGTAAACGTGTCAAACAACCCACGTTTCGAAGGACTAGTTCGTGACGGTATAGCAACTGGTATGCGTTTTATTGCAAACGTATATGGGTTTGACGTATACTGCTCAAACTTCCTACCAACAGCAACCGACAACGCACTTCCAGATTTAGCTGCTGCTAACACAGATTTCTCATCAACAAATGGTGTTGTAAACTTGTTCTTCTCAGCAGATCAATCTGTAAATCCATTCGTGGGTGCGTTTAGACAGCAACCTCAGGTTGACTACGACTACAACAAAGATCACCAACGTCACGAGTTTGTAACAACTGCTCGTTACGGTGTCAAGTTGTATCGTCCTGAAAATATGGTTCGTGTTGTCACGAAACCAACAGTAGCGTAAGGAGGTAGATTAATGAGTTATGTAAACGCAGACGGTCTAGAAGTTCTTACCGCAGGTGAACAGGGAACTCCAGCAAAGCGTGGAACTTCTCTTTCAAGTCAGAAGAAATCATTGGTGATGAATATCACAGGAACAGAAGTTCCTTCATCTGTGGCAACCCCACAAGATCACGATGCTTTCATTCCAGCAGGTTCGTACATCACTGGTGCTCACCTTATTGTCTCAACAGCTTTCACCTCAGGTGGTTCAGCTACATTGACAGTAGGTACTTACACTCAGGCTGGTGCTGCAGTTGATGCCGATGGTATTGACGCAGCGATTGCTTTAGCTGCTATTGGTGCAGACAAAGCAGTAGCTTGTGATGGTGCAGCAGTAGGCGGTACAGCAACTGTTGGTGGCGCAGATGTATACATCGAAGCTATCTATGGCACAGCAGCATTTACTGCTGGTGAAGCCAAGTTGGTTATCGAGTATATCGAAGCCTAAAACAATGGGGTGTTCCTTAGGGAGCACCCTTCACCCACTTAATACTGGATAGTATCTAATGAAAAGCACTCTTCTACAAGTAGTACAATCTATTTTATCTGACATGGATTCAGAAAATGTAAACAGTATTTCTGACACAACTGAAGCTTTACAGATTGCATCAGTAGTAGAAGATACTTACTTCAATATAATTGCAGCAAGAAGTATCCCAGAACACAACAAGTTAATACCTTTAGTTTCTTTGAGTAGTAGCGCAAGACCTACACACTTCACATATCCTGCAAGAACAAAAGAATTAATAAGACTAGATTACAATATAGGAACAGCATCTAGTCAAGACTATAGAGAAATAGTTTACGTAGAGCCTCTTGTCTTTCTAGGGAGAATGAGTGAGACAGATTTAAAAGTAACTACTGTTGATCAATCTATGGAACTATTTGTAGCAAACGATAGAGACCCATCTTACTACACATCTTTTAATGACAACCACATTATAATGGATTCATATGATGCTTCAGTAGAGTCGTTACTAGCAGCAAATAAGACTAGAGCCTACTGTTCTATTTACCCAACCTTTAGTCAAACAGATAGCTTTGCTATAGACTTAGATCAAACACTAATGCCTTTACTTCTTGCTGAATCTAAATCAACTTGCATGAGTTTGTTTAAGGGTGGCTCTGATCCCAAGGTTGAACAAGCTGCACGTAGATTAAAGTCTTACGTACAAAACGATCAATACAAAAGTAAAGTATCTACAAGAAACCAATACGGAAGAACCTAATGATAGACATAGAGACTGATACAGTAAACCAACACTGTGTTATAAAGTCTGACAAAATGGTGTCAGAGATTTACGTAAGTAAAGAAGAAAGTGGATACAGTTTTTTTAGAGTAAAGTTTGAAAAAGGTTCAGTACCAAGCGAACTATCTGGTAGATACTCTAGCCTACAAAAAGGTAAGGAAGCTGTAGAACATTACCTAAGAAACAAAGTAAAGACAAAAACTGTTCAGCGTAACGAGTACGCAGACCAACGTGAGAAAGAACGTAATGGCTCAAAGCATAAGTCAGAAAGCAGTAAATAATTTTGTAAAAGGTCTGATAACAGAAGCTTCTGAACTTACGTTTCCTGAGGGTGCTTCTGTTGATGAGTCCAATTGTGATTTACGCAGGGATGGTACTAGACGTAGAAGACTAAACGTAGAGTACGAAAGCTCACACGCTTTGTCTTCATTTACTCTTAGCAATTCAGAGGTTGTTGCTACAGGAGAGTGGACAAACGCAGGTGGTGATGCAAATAGACACTTACTTGTTCTACAAAAAGGATCTACCCTTTACTTTTACAACAAAGCTAGTGCTCCTTACTCAAATCAACTAGTTACTTCCCACTCTATAAGTTCTCGCGCTGCTGGAACTAATGCAATAACTACTACACCTTGTCAATTTACTAATATAAAAGGTATGTTAGTAGTAACTTCTGCTGCTATGAATACAATAAGGTTAAAGATTTCTGGCAATAGTGTGTCATCAATAGCTTTAACTTTTGAAGTAAGAGACTTTGAGTGGCAAGGTTACGCTGCAGCAGGGGATGAATACTTTGTTGAAAAAAGTATAGTTGGTAGTTTACCATCTAGTATTGCTAATGGTCCTAGACTGTATGATGCTTACAACTCAGGTTGGGGTTCGATAAATAACGGTGCTGCAACAGTATTAACTGGCAATGATGCTTTTGTAACTCACATTGTTCAAAGCGGTAATATTCTACAACCACCTTTAACACATCCTTGGTTTTCAGGTAAAGACTCTAGTAATGTACAAAACAGAACAGAGTTTATTAAAGTAGACGCTGGTAAATCGTTAACTGCAAATGGTAGGTTTGTCCTAAACTTTTTCAATAAACAAAGAACAACAGTTTACAACACAGAGCCTAGAAAACTTTACACACTGCAAGGAGTAAATGATGAAACAGAATCATCTAGGTTTCAAACTTGTGAAACATTCTCAGGTAGAGTTTTTTACGCTGGATTAAACAGTTCTAAAAATGCAGGTACTATCCTATTTTCTAGAATTGTAGATGATGAAAATGATTTAGGTGAGTGCCATCAACGTAATGACCCTACGTCAGAAAACTTATCTGACTTACTAGACAATGACGGTGGTGTCATAGAGATACCAGACGCTTACAACATTCAAAAACTTTACGGCTTTCAAGGTGCTCTATTTGTTTTTGCTGAAAATGGTATATGGCAAATACAAGGTGTTGATGGTGTTTTTAGAGCTACAGAGTACTCAGTAAATCAAGTAAGTAAAGTAGGTATTCTTCACCAAGGTACTTTTGTTCAAGCAGACGGTGTTCCTTTCTGGTGGTCAAAGTACGGCATACATACACTACAAGCTGACGCTGTAACAGGCTCTAGTTCTCAACAAAACATAACAATACCTACTATACAAAAATTTTGGAACGAGATAACTGATGCTCAAAAAGCTAAAGTTATAGCTTGCTACGACAATGTAAATAAAAGATTGTATTGGGGTTATCCTAACGCAAGTGAAGGGGTAGCGTCTAAGATAAATAACTTCTTAATACTAGACATACCTTTACAAGCTTTCTTTCCTTGGAAAATATCTGATGAAGCTTCTAGCAGTGACGCTATAGTAGGTCTAGCTTATTACGATACATACGCACAAGCAGAAGGTGATCCATCTATTGTACTAATCTGCAGGGATGGAGCTACAAATAAAATTACTATGGGCCACTTTAGTGGTGTGACCTTTTTAGATTGGGGTAGTGCTAACTACACATCATTTGCTGAAACAGGATACGATTTTATAGGGGATGCAGTTCTAAAAAAGAACGCACCCTTTATTGTTACTTACGCTAGAGTTACAGAAACAGGATTTACTGGTAGTGAGAGTGCAGGTTATCAACCTGTAAGACCCTCTGGTTTAACTGTTGCAGCCTCTTGGGATTTTGGTGAAGACTTTCAAACAGCACAAGAAGTTTACAGATTGAAGTATCCTTTGTTTCCTAACAGTGGTAACTTAAATGACTTCAACTATCCTGATGATGTCATAACATCAAGGATAAAGATACGTGGACATGGACGATCCATGAGAATTAAATACGAAAGTGTACAGGGTAAAGACTTTATACTCCTAGGTTGGGGTATGCTACAAGGAAGGAACCCTCGTTTTTGACAAGAATAAGAGAGGCAAGTGAAGAGGATATATTTGATATCCTTATACTTGCTAAAGAATTTTCAAAAGAATCACCTATAACTCACAAATGGAATAAAGAAAAAACAGAACATTTTTTACTTTCTGCTTTAACTAATACTAATACAATTATATTTGTTTTAGAAGAAGATAATGAAATAGTAGGAGCCTTGGTAGGTCTTATAAATGAACTATATATGTCACAAACCTTAGTAGCAACTGAGTTGGCTTGGTTTGTTTCCAAAGCCTACAGAGGTAAGAAAGGTTCTTTAATGTTAATGACTACATTTGAGAATTGGGCTAAAGAAAATGGTGCTAATTACACTTGCATGGGTGACCTACATGGTATAACAACTCTAGAAAAACTCTATACCAAAAAGGGTTATTTTAAGTGTGAAACAACTTACTTGAAGGAAGTTTAAAAATGGTTGCAATTTCAACAGTAGCAGCAGTAGTTGCTATAGGCGGTACAGCTTATAGTGTTAGTCAACAAAGAAAATCTTCTAAAGCACAAAGAGAAGTTTCTAGAAGACAACAAAGACAACAAGCTCTTAAAGCTGCTAGATCAAGAAGAATGGCATTTAGAGAACTACAAATAAAAAGAGCACAAGCACAAGCATCTCAAGCTGCCTTAGGTCTAAGTGGAAGCTCTGGTGCTGCAGGTGGTCTAGCTAGTTTAACTTCTCAATACGGCTCTAAATTAGGTTACGGTTCTGCTATGACAAATCTATCTCAAGAAATATCTTCTTTTAGTTCTATAGCTCAAACTGCTCAAGCTAATGCTCAAACAGGAGCAGCAGTTTCAGGGTTAGGTTTGGCTGTTGCTCAAAATCCAAAACCTTTTCAAGACACTTTCGATAAGGTAAGAGGTGCGTAAGTAATGGTAACATTCTTAGATCAAGCATCTAGTGTAATTACTTTCTTAGGGGATGACAAAAAACCTGCAGTCAAAGAAGAGCAGGATGCACGATCACCTTCTGTAGAGCGAAGAGAGTTAGCTGTCATTGGTGCTACAGGTAAAACTATAGAAGCATCAGACAACATCCCTGCTGAGATAGCTAACAAAGTAAACCAGACTTTATCTACTACAGTCAACAACTACACTCAGGAAGCTACTGATGTAGACATGGCAGTAGAAGAGTTACAGGATCAGGCTGATAAAGGTGCTGATCTAATGAGTATAACTGATTACTTTGACAATAGCTTTCATGCTATGGACAATCCCTATTTTACAAGAGCAGAAAACCTAGCGTCTATAAAGTATCAGATGGTAGTAGAAAAAATAACTGATGCTATACAGGTCAGGACTGCTGACACAACTGCAGGTTCAGTAATCAACTGGTTAGACAGGTATCTACTAAGGCAACTACCTATAGGTGCTTTTGAAGATTTTACAAGAAAAAGAAAAACTGTATCCGAAGAATTTGCTAGAGCTATCTCAGGTGATATGCCAATCAAAGACTTTGAAACATTCCTAGATTCAAGAGTAGACGAGTATCTAGAACAAGGTTTCTTCTTTGGTGAAAACCCTGAGGCTCTAAAAGACTTACTAGCTACAATAGAAAAGTTTGGAACTGATGACGGTCTAGATGATGCTCTTATAGGTGCTGTAGACTTACTGCCTTTTGTTGGTATAGGTGCTAACATAGCAGGTAAGACAGCTAAGGGTGTTAGACAAATTAATCAGGCAAGAAGAATATCTAGAACTCTAAACAGAATATCTAGGTCACCAACGCCAGCCACTAGAGCAGGTGCTATCAATGGACCTGAAGCAGCTACTGAGGTAGCAGAGAATATAGCTAGAGTTTCAGATGAGCCAGAGAACCTAGCAAACATGGGGCCAAGCCTGACTGATGCAGTAGGTGATAACGCTCCTGTAAGACCTTTGGGTGCAGCAGCTTCCTTCAACCACACTGCTCAACAACTTACAGACGAAACTTTTGCTTACCTAAGAAGAGCAGTGGGTGACATCTATGACGATGATCTTGTTACTAACTATCTAGCTACTCGTGTAGCAAGTTTGTCTGAAAGCTTAAACAGGGGTGTCATAGACATTAAGCTAGACACTGACACAGAGAAACTAACAGTACTACTAGGGCATCCTAGGACTGGTAGAGCTATGACTAGGGATGCAGCAGAAAGACACGCAGAGGACTTCCCTGAGGCTACAGTAGTTGCTATTAGTGAAGACGCAGGAGCTTACGCTATACAGGTAGATGAAGTTATCAAGATGGATGACTTTATAAAGACTGACAAGTACGCAGAGTTACAGCACGTAGAAGGTGTAACAAGTAAAATATTTAGAAAGATATTTCAGAGACTACCTACCTCAGGTTCTCACTTGATAGATAATGCTGATGCTACAAACCTAGCATATCGCTCTGAGAGTGCTGCTGTAAGACTTAATCAACTAAACGCACCGATGATTAAGAAAATAAATAGTTTGTCTGCCAGAGAACTAGACGATGTAGGTGATATACTTACTAGGTTAGAGTCTAGGGATGAGGCTTCACACAGAAACTGGTACACTGAGGATGAATTTACAGACAGGTGGAAAGCAGACCACCAAGGTAGAGCACCTTCACAAAAGGTTTTAGATGGGTACAAAGCTTTAGTAGACCTATCTGACCACACCTACCATGTCAGAGCAGTAAGTATGATCAGAAGACTGCACAATAATAACTTTAGAAGAATAACAGTAAACGTAGGTGGTGAAGAAAAGTTCTTGGCAGGTAAAAGAAAAGATTCTTTACCTTCAGATGTCACAGAATTTATAGATGCTGAGACAGGTGTAAGATTTACAAGGGCAGAATACGATGGACCTATGGCTAATGTCTTTGAATTAGATATGGATATTGGTGGTATTACTCATGTAGTTGACACAAGGACAATAAAACCTCTTGAACCTGAAGACGTTTTAGGTTATAATGCAGGTGGAAGCCGAATCAACCCAGAAGCCAGTGACTTTGTAGTCTTCTTAGATGCTGATGGTAAACCACTTAAGGTTGCATTGTCAGCAAGTTCTTCTAAGTCTGCTGCTCTCGCTAGAGAACAGATGAATAACATATACAGTGCTATGAAAACAGGTAACTTAACCAACGCCATTGTAAGATCAAACAATAAATGGAACCCAGAGTTGCAGACAATAGAAGACTTCGATGCTTTTCTATCTGACAATGGCCTAAGGCTTGACACTAATGACGTACAGATAGTTACCAAAACAAGAGATGATAGTGTATTTTCTACAGGAGATGATGCTATAGTTCCAAACGGTACTTCTTACACTGAATTTGGTATGTTTGCTAACAGAAGAAATAATAGACCACTTACACACTTTGGTGGTACTGTGACTGCAAACGATAACCCTATCAACTCTATCCTAAATCAGACAAACACAGAGAGTAGAAGACTAGCCTTTGCTAACTACAACGATGCTATACAGGTTTCACTAGGTAAGAAGATAAAAGAAATAGCTGATCCTAACAGCCCTGACCTAGACTATAGGAAGTACTACAGAAATGCAAAAAGGTATCTTATTCCAGAAGGTACTAGTCTTAGCAGTGTTAGTGATCCAATAGTTAGAAAAATACTAGAAAGAAAAAGAATAACAGATTTAAGACTAGGTGCAGAAGGTCTTGGGGATGCTTTTGTTAGTCGTATGGCTGAGGGTATGTCAAACATTATTTATGACACTGCTGGTGTAAAGTTTAACGCAGGTAATCCTGCTCACTTCCTGACTAACTACGGTTTTAAGACAACATTCTTACTTGATCCTTTTCAGTTCTTACTTCAGTCTGCACATTCAATAAATATTGTAGGTATGGCTGGTTTAGATGACGGTATCAAAGGTGCTGTCATGGGTAAGTTTCTTCTTCAGTCTCTTAAAATAGATGGAAGAGAGTTAGACTTGATGGTTAACCGTATGGCTACACAGTTTGGCTATACAGCAGACGAAATGAAAGAGATACGTCAACTCTTTATAGACTCAGCAAGGTACGAGATTGACCCAACAAACTTAGTAGAAGGTTATATTGACTCATCTAACTCTATATCCAGAGGAAGATCAAAGAGAAGCCGTGTTGTAGGTAACTCTGTAGGAAAAGTCTGGGAAAAGACTATGAACTCAGGTATGTTCTTCTTCAACAAAGGAGAGCAAATTTCTAGGGTTACTGGGTTTGGTGCAGCAGTTAGAAAATGGAAGAAAGAAAACCCTGATCTGTCGATTTTGTCACCAGAAGGTCGCTCTTGGGTAACGAACAAAGAGCAAGCCTACACTCTAAACATGACAAACATGAGCAGGGCTGACATACAACAGGGTATACTAAGAGTACCTACACAGTTTTACAGCTATATGCTAAGATCATTCGAAGGTGTGTTCATTGGTAAAGACCTGAGTGATCTTGAAAGAATTAGATTAGCTGCAATGATTGGTCCTTTCTACGGTATGACAGGTATAGGTGCTACATCTTTGACATCTTCTACAGTAGACGCTTTCAATGCTTACTTACCAGACAGTTTTCAAGTAGAAGAAGGTTCTGATGCTTACAGATTAATAAAGAATGGTCCTATAGACGCTATCTTTGCTTGGGCTGATGACACTCTACTTGGTGACGCAGCACCAGAAGTCTCTATAGCAAGCCGTGTGTCACTAGGTGACGGTGTTGTAGATACTTTTAGAAACTATCGTGATGCTAATGTAGCTGAAATCCTAGGTGGTGCTGGTGGTGGTAAAGCTGGTGATACTCTTGTAGACTTTGCACAAGTTCTTGGTGCTATAACAAGAGGTGATGATATTCTACTAACAGAAAAAACTGTAGAGTTGTTTAGAAACTTAAAGTTTATAGATAACACAGCTAAAGCCTACGGTATTTTAAAACATGGTATCTATACCTCCAAGACAGGAGCTAGAGTAGACGCTAATTTTACTAGCATGGACGCTTTGTTTGCTGGCTTAGGTATACCACTAGAGGAAACACAACAAGTATACGACTCAGACTCTTTGTACTACAACACTAACAAAACATACAATCAAATATCAAAAGAGATAGGTCCACGTGTAGACTTGTTTTGGGATAAGGTAAACGAGGGTGATGCAGAAAGAGCCAAGGAAATACTAGACAGTATACATTTGTCTGTCAGTAGGATCAACGGACTACCTGATGAGCTTAGAGATAAACTAAAGGAACAAGTAATGAACGGTTTCAAGAGTAAGACAACTTGGGAACGTGTTAAACAGCTAAGACGAATGGGTCTTGAAACAGAAGCAGAACAGTTAAAAGAAATTACGAGGTAAAAATATGGGCGTTTTAAACCCTACACTAGAAAGTCAAGTTGCATTTGAAGCTCCTGTACAAGCTCCAAGAGAGTACAATGCTCTTACTGACATAGCTAAACTAGCCACAGGCTTTACTAAAGCTTTACCAACTACTTCACAAACTTCAGCAGATAGAGCAGTAGCAGCTAACTTTGGTAGTGAAATAGAAAGAGCTAGAGATTTAAAAGAACAAGGTAAAAATAACTGGAGAGTATCTTTAGAAAATGCTGCAATAGCTGCAGTAAAAAGTGGAGTTACCGTTAGTGAAGACTTAAAAAATCTTTATGAAAATGTTTCTGGTGTGTCTTTTGATTCTATAGGTGGTGGTGATGACTATATGGAAAACACTGCTAATCAACAACTACTTATGTCAGAAGAAGGACTAGCTATACAAACAGCAGTAAAAGCTTCCAATCCTAGTTTTAGTACAGAAGAAATAGAAGCTGAAGTAATATCTATACTAGGTGTAAATGCGCTAAATAAAGCTCGTCTTGAAAATCAGAAGCTTAGTCTAGAATTAGGTATACCTATTGAAGCTTCTGAAATACTCAAAGGTATACAAAACGATTTTAACTTACTTACACTAAAAGTAAAAGAGTATCAAGCTGACAACATAATAACTAGGGATGAGTTTTTATCTGCTAGTACTTCAGTAAAAAGTTTGATAGCTTCTAAGTATGCAGGTATGGAAACTAATGCACAAGTAAAGTCTGTGATAGACCAAATGAACGGCTTACTAGATGACATAGGTAAGGGTGTGTCTACTGATCCTCTAGACGTACAGCTTGACGCTATACAAGTTGCTCTAACAAAAGGTGGTTTTGATGCAACAACCATAGCTGTAACACGATCTATGATAAAAACAAACCCTGAAGCATTTAAGGGCACTTTACTTGAGCAATTCCAAACAGCAGAAAATAAAACTTGGGTTGATGCTTTGGTAAAAATGTGGGATGCACCAGCAGGATCAAAAATAGAGGACATCTTTGCTGCTGGTAGACCTGAAGTTAAAGATAATCCTAAACCCCTAAAAATACCTAGTGTAGAAACTACTGATCCCGAAGAATTATCAGCAGTAATAGGTAACATGAGTAAGATAATATCTTCATCAAACCCTAGTAACATAAGAAATAATGAGGAAACTAGAAACCAATGGTTTAACGCTACTAATACACTAGCAACTATAGTAGCAAGTACTGGTGGTGATACCTTTTTAGGCGAAGAGTTACTAGAAAGGTTTGCATCTAAGAGTATGTTGGATAACTTAAAAGCTGCTGGAGATTTAGACAAACCTAATGCTGAACAAACCAGTCAGTTACTTATGACAGCATTAGGTCACCAAGCAAAAATGGCAAGAAATAAAATAATACAAACCCTAGCTGCAGGGGATGGTCAGTTTTTGTTTATGCAAGGTGATAAACTTGTCTTAGATACTAGGCCTCTTGAAGAAAATGTAAGGAATGGTTTAGTTTCTTTAGGTGAAAGAAGACTAAAAGATGTGCAGAGAGTTGTAAAAGGTATAGAAGAGGCTGGAGGTTTAGAACAATTCTTTAGAATGAGTGAAACAAGAAGAGAAGAAATACTTGAGGGTTCTAACTTTGAGCGTATCTTCAATGCAAAATTCAATGATACTTTTAAACTATATACAACCTTACAATCTATAATAAAAAAGGAAGACGCACTAGATACCTACGGA
>Ga0181407_1000649_pt1 | contig 11688 bp, 9 predicted proteins | sample 30SPOviralmetaG_FD_130136 | JGI IMG/M metagenome (GOLD analysis project Ga0181407, IMG submission 130136) | Marine viral communities from the oligotrophic San Pedro Time Series (SPOT) site, San Pedro Channel, CA, USA - 30 SPOT_SRF_2012-01-26 | ecosystem: Environmental > Aquatic > Marine > Strait...
CTTTTTATGGGCTAGCAGGACAAAGTATACAAACTTTGACTGAATTAAAACAAATGCAACCAACTCTTTAGGAGGTTGAAATGAATTGGTTTGAAAATAAAACAACGCAACTTATAGCTCTTGCTGGTATTGTTACAACACTCGCTGGCTTCGGTTATCAGGGCGCTCAATATGTTAATAGACTAGATAATCTAGAAGCTCAAATAGGTGGCATAGGTGATACTGAACAAAAACAAAAAGTTATTGAAGAAAGATTTGCAGGTATAGAAAAGTCTGTACAGTATTTAGAAAAACAAATAGACGGCATTTCTGTTCCAGATGTTACTGAAATAAAAACAGATATAGCTACAATTAAAGCTGACATTCAATCTTTGAACAAAGAAGTAGATAAGATAGAAGCAAAAATGAATGATAAAAATCCATTAGCGGGGTAATTATGAAATTTGGTTTAATTAAAAATGTAGTAGGAGCGCTTGCTCCAACTTTAGGATCTGCATTAGGTGGGCCTTTAGGTGGTCAAGCAGCGTCCGTTATTGCTGGTGTACTTGGCTGTCAATCAGATCCAAAGTCTATTAATAAAGCTATACAAGAGGCTACTCCAGAACAAATGTTAGAGCTTAAAAAAGCTGAACAACAGTTTGAAGTTCAAATGAAAGAGCTTGATGTAGATATATTTAGGCTAGAAACAGTAGAAAAACAAGACGCTAGAAAAACTTTTAACAAAGATTGGACAGCTAGAATTATGGGTATTGCTGTTGTTGGTGGATTTATGGGCTATATATTTTTAGTAACCTTACAACCGCCCGAGCAAAATTCTGAAGCCTTAATTAATTTAGTGTTAGGATATTTGGGTGGATTGGCATCGGCAGTTATATCGTTTTATTTTGGAGCTTCCAACTCAGGTGATAAAAAAGATGGCGAATAGAACCACAGTTCAATCTGTTGCATCAGATTTAAAATCTCATGAAGCAAAATGCGAGGAAAGATGGAAAACTATATTTCGAGAAACAGCAGAGATAAAGCAAGAAATGAACGATTTAAACAAAACTCTAAGAATAGCAATGTTTGGGACTTTTGGTTTTATAGGAACTTTATTCATCGCTTTTGTAACAATCGTATTCGGAAACTAATGCACACTTCAGACAAAGGTTTTGAGCTTATAAAAAAATTTGAAGGCTGTGAGCTTGAGGCTTACCAATGTGCTGCGGGAGTTTGGACTATAGGATATGGTCATACCAAAGATGTACAAGAAGGTGATAAGTGGACTGAAGAAAAAGCAGACTTTATGTTATGGCGTGAGCTTGATGATGAGTATGAACATTATGTTAATTCATTGGTAACTGTTCCGATGAATCAATCCCAATTTGATTCTTTGGTTTCTTGGACATACAACTTAGGACCAAATAATTTAAAAAAATCTAGCATGCTTAGAGTTTTAAACGAGGGTAAATACGACGAAGTTCCCGCTCAAATGAAAAGATGGAATAAGGCAAAAGGCAAAGTTTTAGCTGGTCTTACAAGAAGAAGAGAAGCTGAAGCTTTGATGTTTGAGGGTAAAAGCTGGGAACACATATAAAATGGGTTTACAAAAAACATTATTTAAACCAGGGGTAAATAGAGAAGGAACTGATTATAGTAACGAAGGCGGTTGGTTTGATATTAATCTTGTAAGATTTAGAAAAGGCTTGCCAGAAAAATTTGGCGGTTGGGCAAAAGAAAATCTTAATACTTTCTTAGGAATTTGCAGGGCTTTACATGCTTGGGTGGCTTTGGGCGGAACTAAATACTTAGGCTTAGGCACAACTTGGAAATACTATATAGAGGAAGGATCTTCTTTTAATGATATCACCCCGATAAGATCTACGACTAGCGCTGGAGACGTTACTTTTTCTGCATCCAATGGTGATGCGACAATTACTGTCGCTGATACAGCTCATGGAGCAGTTGCTAATGACTTTGTAACTTTTTCTGGAGCAGCCTCTCTTGGCGGCAATATTACTGCTACCGTACTTAATCAAGAATACCAAATAGCGACAATCGTAAATGCTAACTCTTATACAATAGAAGCCAAGGATACTAGCGGAGCTACTGTAACAGCTAGCGCAAGTGACAGCGGCAATGGAGGAGGCTCTACGGTTGGAACTTACCAAATAAATGTAGGTCTTGATGTTTACGTTCCTGGAACTGGGTGGGGGCTAAATGGATGGGGCGAAGGAACTTTTGGTTCTGTTACTGCTTTGTCTGTAGTTAATCAGTTAAGACTTTGGACTCATGATAACTTTGGCGAAAACTTAATTATAAATGTTAGGGGTGGAGGCATTTATCAATGGACTGAAAACAATGGCGTTACAACAAGAGCTGTTGACATGTCTGGAATATCTGGTGCTAACTTAGTGCCTACGGTTGGTTTACAAGTTATTACTTCAGAAATTGACAGACATTTAATTGTTTTAGGCGCTGATCCAATTAATGATGCAGGTTCAGCTAGAACAGGAACAGTTGATCCTATGTTAATTGCTTTTAGCGATCAAGAAAACAACTTAGATTTTGAGCCAACAATTACTAATACTGCTGGATCTTTAAGATTATCTTCTGGCTCTTCAATTATTGGAGCCGTTAAATCAAGACAAGAGGTATTGGTTTGGACTGATACTGCTTTATACAGCATGCAGTTTGTTGGGCCGCCGTTTACATTTTCGGTTAACTTAATTAACGAGGGTACTGGCTTGGTAGGGCCAAAAGCTGCAACAACAGCTACTTCTGCTGTTTACTGGATGGGCTATAATAACTTTTACTCTTATAGCGGTAGCGTACAAACTTTGCCTTGCAGCGTTCATAATTACGTATTCAACGATATTAACCTTACGCAATCTTTTAAAGTTAACGCTTTTACAATTGCTGATAAAAATGAAGTGGGTTGGTTTTATTGCTCTGCTTCAAGCGACGAAATAGACAGATACGTTATTTATAATTATGCAGAACAAACTTGGGTGTATGGTCAACTTAGCAGAACGGCTTGGCTAGATGCTGGTATAGAAAACTATCCTAGAGCTGTAAGCAGCGGTTATCTGTATCAACAAGAACTAGGCTTTGACGATGATGGCTCGCCGATGACAAATGTGTTTATTGAAAGCTCTGACTTTGATATAGGTGATGGCGAACAGTTTACTTTTATTAGAAGAATCATACCCGACTTTAAATTTATCCAAAATGACAACGAGAATGGCTCAGTCAATATTGTTGTTAAAACAAGAAACTTTCCTGGAGATTCTTTAACAACCAACTCTACCAGCGCTATACAAGCTAGCACTCAGCAAGCTTACGTTAGAGGCCGAGCAAGACAAATGGTTCTTAGGTTTGAATCAGATGATGATGCTGAAAACAACGGTAATTTAGGAATTGGCTGGAGACTCGGCGCAACAAGAATAGATATCAGAACTGACGGAAGGAGATGAGCAAGCTACTTCCAACTCAGCTCCCGCAAGCGCAAGGAGAGGGCGTTACTTCTTCTACTTTTAATAGACTTATAAGAATTTTAGAGATAAACTTAGGAGCAGTAGACCCTGATAATACTTTGCAATTATCAACTACTCAACGTGATAAGTTAAATTTTAATCTTGGCACGCTAATCTTTAATACAACAACCCAAGTGTTGCAAGTATTTAACGGGACTGAGTTTATTGATTTAATGGATGAACCCAATCCTCAAGGATACGAAGCCCAAGGTTTACTGGGTAGTATTTCGGTAAAAACAAACGGAAATATTACAATAACCTTGTAAAATGATAATATAACATATGGAACAAGGTATGCTAAACAACGGACAGAGACAACAACTAGAAGGAATTGCAGCTTTAGGCAGAAACGAAGATACTTATTTGGCTCACGTAGCGCCAGATGAGATGGTCGTTCCAGCTCAAGCTTTACGCGATAACCCACTTTTAAAACAAGCAATCGAACAAGTTATTTCCAAGTATGGGATTGATCCTAATCAATTCGTAGTTGGAAATGGTAGTATGGATTTAAACCCTTTAACAGGTTTACCAGAATTTGGATTTCTATCTAAAGTTTGGAAAAAAGTTAAAAAAGTAGTTAAGAAAGTTGCTCCTGTAGCGATGTTTATTCCTGGCGTAGGTCAGGCTTTAGGCGCTGTAGGTGGATCTTTGTTAGGTAAAGTTGGTTTAGGCAACGTAGCTAGCGGTATTGGTAGTTTAGCTTCCAAGGTAGGTCTTAGCGGCGTTGGAAATGCTATTACAGCAGGCTCTGGCGGAACTTTAGGACAAGCTTTATCATTTGGAAAAGACGCTATTACATCTGGAATAGGTGGTTTGTTTACCCCTAAAGGTATGATGAGCAAAGTAATGCAGGGCGGTATGATGCCTCCGCAACAAATGCCAGGTGGTTACATGCCGCAAGGTCAGCAATATTACGGCGGCGGATTTATGCCTGTTTTTGGCTCTTCTCCTGGTTATCAAATGCCTTCTTCTCCATCTGGTTATGATCCAGCTACTGGTAGCGGTCAAAGCAGAATTGGTTTAATAGAAGACTTTATTAAAGGCAATAGATCTGGATATGATCCAAGAACAGGATCAGGTCAAAGTAGAATAGGTATGATAGAAGACTTTATTAAAGGTGGCGCAAGTGGTATTAAAGATACTTTTACCAAAGAGGGTGGCGGACTTAACACTTTGGGCGCAGGTGGACTTGCAGCTTTAGTTGGTAAGATAGCTTACGATCAAGCTAAAAGCAGATCAGGTGGCTTGGCAGAAACTCCAGCAGTAACAATGGATCAACTTGGCAGATATCAAATATCCAAAGCTTTAGGTACAGGTGGTACTAGAGAAGAGTTTGGACTTGCTCCAGCTCCAAAAGCTTTAAAGTTTGCTCAAGGTGGCGCAGTTATGATTGAAGAACTTGACATGCGAGACGGCGGTGAATCTGCTGGACCAGGGACTGGTACTTCAGATGATATACCCGCGATGTTAAGTGACGGCGAGTTTGTAATGACTGCTAAAGCTACACGTGGCGCAGGCGCATTTGATGTTAGTAAAACCAAATCTGGTATCGAGCTTGTTAAGGGTGGGAGCGCTTCACGCGAAGAAGGTGTAAAAAACATGCGCGAGTTAATGAATATTTTTGAGGCAATATAATGGCTGAGCCGATGTTACCAGTTTTAGACCTAGTAGATAGAAAAGAGGTTATTTCAGATCCAGCTTTACGAGAGCTGTATTTTGGTTCTACCGATACTCCAGGTTTAATAGCGCAAGCAACTGAAGCAGCGCAAAAATCTTACTTAGATCAGCCAGCTCTTCTACAAAGAACAGCTGGTCTAACTGGTCTGGAAAAACAGGCGAGAGATGTTGCTAGAGCTGGAATAGGTTCTTATCAGCCTTTTTTAAGACAAGCAGAACAAGCTTACGGCTCAGGTCTTGGCTCTTTACAAGCAAGCTTAGGTTTTGGCGGCCCATCAGCTAGACAACTTCTTGGTCAATCTTTACAAGGTTACGACCCAAGAATGGCAGGCCAGTTTTACAATCCTTTTGAGCAACAAGTTGTTCAGCAAACGATTCAAGACACTTTAAAAGCTGCTGAAATGCAAGACATTCAGCAAAGAGCATCGGATATTGCCAGAGGCGGAGAATCAGCGTTTGGCTCAAGAGCTAGACTAACAGCGCAAGAAAGACAAGAATCTTTGGGTCGAGGCTTAGGCGACGTTTTAAGCAGAATTAGATCTGGGGGATTCCAAACAGCTCAAGAAAGAGCATTGAGAGAACTAGAAAGTCAAAGATCAGGTGCTAGATCAGCAGCTCAATTAGAGTCTGGATTTGGCGGACAACTTTCTGGAGCTCAAAGATTATTTGGTTCTGATATGGCTAGCCTTGGCGCAGCAGGTCAGAGGTTAAGAGCAGAAGATGTGGCTCAGCTAACAGGTCTTGGCGCAACAGAAAGAGGAATTGAAGAACAGAGAATTGCAAGAGAGTTCGCTCAACAACAACAACAAAGAATGGCTCCGTTGCAAGCAACCAAATTTATTCAAGGATTTGCACCGCAATATCAAGCAAGTCAAACCATAATAGACAAAGATTATAGAAAGCCGCCAGATCCATATGCAAGCGCTTTAACAACAGCTCTTGGCACATATGCTTCTTTGGCTCCTAAGCAAGTGGCTGCTCCTGCTCCAGCCCCAGCTCCAACACCCTCTTCATCTCCTGGATATGGGAGCGGAATGATGTTTACTGGTTATCAACAGCCTCAAGTTAATTTCGGTATGCAACATCAACCGCAACAAGGTTTTTATAACGCAGCAATACCATATCAAGTTCCTCAACAACAAGGACTAGGCGCATACATGCCACCCCCTCCTGCTCCAGTCGCCCCGCAAATGCCTCAACAAGGAATATACGGAGCGCCTCAAGCATATAGAGGAACTTACGCTTAAAGGAATAATATGAATGTACTGCAAAGGAGAATGTTTCAAACAGGCGGACCTTCGGACAAACTGATTCAAGTAGAGCCAGTTAATTCTGAGCTTGTACGCTATTACGTACAGCAGGGTTACAGTCCTTTAGAAATACAAGAAGTTTACCCAGCAGCTAATCTTGGTCTTATCGAGCAGATAGCCAGAGAAGAAGGCGGTAGTTTAAATCCAGCAGTATCTTTAGGCGAATCTTTTACAGGTTCTCCAGTTGTTACTCCAGCGCAAAGAGCAGATATTATTTCTGAAAGCATATCGACTCCAGTTGGAAATTTATCTTTTGAGGCATCAGCAGACCCAGAACTTCCTAAAATGGAAGATATTAGCGTTGTTCCTAAAAGCGTTAGAGACTATATAACAAACGCTGGCGGAGTTTTAGATAGAGCTAACCTAGTTAGAGGATTAGGCGTTAGCTTTAACATGTCTGAAGCAGAGGCAAACTCAGCGATTGATTTAGTAACTGGATCAACCGTTCCAGAAAGAACAACTGTTGATACCCCAGAATTGCCTGGACTTGCAGATGTGATGACTGGCGAACAGGCTAAAATTGCTAGCTCAGTATTAGGTCCTAATCAATATCGAGCGAGTGACGGCAAAGTATATGACGTAGATCCAAGCAGATTTGCTGAAATATTAAATTCAGAAAATGTTTTTGAAATACAAGCTCTAATACAAAACCCAGAGGTAGAATACGGATCTAATTTACAAGAAGCTATTAGAGATACAATTGGAAGACGAGCCGCATCTTTTTCAAGCGTTAGTCCGTCAACTTTTAAATTTGGAGAAATGTTGCCAGATTATTTAAATCTGCAAACAGGATTGCGAGACATTGCTGGGGTTGGTATAGAAAGTTTAGCCGAGTTTGGCGAAGGTCTTTATAACTTAGGAAGAAGAGGTCTTGCAGGATTTGTAGGGGAAAGAGAGGCTGATACTGGAGATAGAGATGTCTTTAAAGGCGAAAGATACCCGATGGGTGAAGATAAATTTATAGGCGGTTTTGAACAAGGGCTTTTACCAGAAAAATCGGGTGGTTTAAGAATGGGTATTCCAGCCGCTGATTTGGATAGCTTAGTATTAAGATCATCGACAGGACAGGTAGAACAACCAGTCGAAGATGAAATAGGCAAAGAATTACAAGACCTTGAAAATCAAGAGCAAGCAGATAAGGTAAATGCTGAAGCTGCTGGTAGCGAGATAGAAGATTCTGTTGCTGACGAAGCTCAAGCAGATGCTGAAGATGTTGCAGATACTATTACAGATGAAGAAGGCGATAAAACCGAAGAACAGAAAAAATCAAATGCAACGCCTCCTGTCGTATCATCAGCAAGCACTCCAGAACAAGTTGGAACTATATTTAACAATTCAGAATTTATTGATTACGTAGCAAATCTATCAAAAGGAATAGCTAAAACTGGAGAAGTTGGCTCAGGCTTAGCTTTAGGTTCAGCTTTGGCTGCTGAAGAAAGAAGCTTAAAAGATTTAGAAAAAGAAAAAGCAGATAGAGAAATTTTATTAAAAGCTATTGAGAGTGGGCAAAGTCCAGATTTAAAACCATCTGATATTGGAAAATTAGATGATATGACTTACAGCCTAAATGAAAATATTAAAAATTATGAAGGGTCCAGGGCTTCTGTCGCAATTATGAATGATGCCATTGCTTTATTTGAAGAAGCAGCAGAAAAAGGAGTTGCAATTACTGGTTTGCCAGGAAGAATAAATAGATTTAAAGATCAGGCAGCAGCATTTATGGGAGCGTCTGATTCAAATGTATCTGATGCAACAAAAATTGCAAACTATATTGAGCAAGTAAAACAAAGAAGCATTAGAGATATTTTAAACGAATCAGGAAGAACTATATCTAATCTAGACAGAGAGATTGTTGATAGGGTGTTTGGAGATTTAAATTTAACAGATAAACCTTCTGAAATTTTGAAAAAATTAAAAAATGCAAGAAGAAGTTTAATGGATAGTAATCTTGAAAGACAAAGAAATGTTAAAAAAACTTATAGACTTTTACAAAATCCAGTTTATGGAAATATAGGTATAGATGCTATCTCTCCATATAGATCAATTATAGAAGCAATAATTAATGCTAACCCGTCTGATATTCAATCAATGGCAGCTGTTGGCAAAACTTTTGACCTTGATATGACAGGCGAGTTCAATCAATGAACACCTACAATATTAAACTGACAGATGATCTAACCATTCCAGTCAGAGCAAAATCTGCCGAAGAAGCGCAAAGAATTATTAGAGCCGAAATGGTTAAAAGAGAAGCATCTCCGCTTTTCGACAAAGTATATTTTGATTACGAAACAGGTATTAACGTACCAAGACTAAGAGCAGCTCTTGGCAGGCAGGAGAAAAAAGAAGAAAAAGAAAATGTTTTAAGAGCTTACGTTGATAGTTCTGGATTTACTGAAACAACCAAAGGTGATTTTGCAATTACTCCAGAAGGGCAAAGAGCTCTTGCCGATAAAGGTTTGTTAGATAAAGAAAAAATATCTGATAAAAATATTGTTATAGAGGAAAATAAAATGGGAACTGCTGGAGACTTTGCAGATTTCTCTGGAGCTGTTGGTCCAATTTTTGGAGCTATAGCGGCTTTAAGTCCCCAGTTAAGAATTGCAAAAGGCATTCAATATTTTTTTAAATCGCCGATGGTATCAAATGCTATCGCAGCTGGACTTGGTTCTGCGGGCGGTAAAGCAGCTGAAGAAGGTTTAGATTTAGCCCAAGGTTATCAAGAAAAAGATGCAAATGAATTAGCTGATCTTCTTAAGTTTGAATTTGGGGTTGGTACTGTTGCTCAAGGAGTTGGCGACATAGGTTTAAAAGCTGTTGGAGCTTTCTTTGGCAGAAAGGCTCCAATAGAAAATATTAGAGATGCCTGGGCTGCAAATAGAGGCGTCAGTATTGATGATGTAAATAGACTAGACGAAAAACTTAGCAGACTTGCAACTGAATCTGATATTAAAAAAGCAATTAAAAGCGGAGAAATAAAACCGTTAGACGCAAGAGCTGTACTTAGCCAAAGAACTACAGGTCGAGCACTTCAGGCAAGATTTCAAGGAGCTGGAGAAACTATTTTTGGCAAAACAAAAAGAGAGCAAGGAATTATTAATTATAATATTGCGGCTTTGAATCAGCTAAAAAATAAAATTGCAGACAAAAGAGCTAAGCTAGATTCATACTCTGATTTTGCAGACTCAGACTCAAGAGTCATATCTGAGCTTAAAGCTAGAAGAGCAGAGTTGGACCAAGCAGAAAAAAGCGTTCAAAACGAATTAAACAGATTGCTTTCAGATTTAGCTGATGAAACAGCTGGTTTCAATTCTGCGATAATGAATGCTGGTACACCAGGAAAAAAAGAATTAGGTCAAAATGTTCAAGAGACAATATCAGCAGCGTATAAAGCAATACAAGATGGTCATCAACAAGCTTACGGAAAAATAGCCGATAGATTAAATAAACTAAGCCCAGAATATACTGTTGATTTAAGTGATATTGGTAAAGAGTTAGATGAAATAATTGGCAGAGCCAGAAATATAGGACAAAAAAATATTCCTGATGAGTTAAAAAAATTAAAAAAAGCTATAGAAGAGGATTCAGAATTTACTTTAAAAGAATTGGTAGAAACAAGAAAGGTTGTTAGGGGCTTGCATGATATTAAAGAACTTTCAGGAGATGCAACCCAGGCTGTAAAAGAAACTTTTAAAGCTTTGGATAATAAAATTAACGATCTTCCAAACAATCTACACTCGATTAAAGGAGACTCTAATAAAGTTGTAAAGATTATAGAAGATTTAAAAAAAGAAAATAAACTTTACTACGAGAATCATTTGCCTTTTGACAAAGCAAAAGTTAGAAAAATAATGAGCAATAAAGAGATTGATGCCGATGACGTATATAACGCAATCTTTAAACTAAATGAAGTTGGGGATGCCAAAGCTTTAATTCAAGCTATTCCATCGGCGAAAAGGGCAGCGTTACAACAGGGCTTACTTAGAAGATATATAAAAGAACAAATAAATAACTCAATTGACGATCCACTAACAGGCGCTGTTAACCCAGTTAAGTTTGCTAACAAAATGTTAAAAAACAAAGAAGTGTTATCAGAATTTTTGGGACCAAGAGCAAATCAGTTCTTTCAACTGATGGATGATTTTTCTAAACTTAGACCTAATCTTTCGGCCAAAGAACTAACAGGAGTTGCGGATGAGCTTGCTGGCAGAATACCTCAGATGGAGGCGATGGCTGACGCAGGCAGACTTAACTATCCGCCTAGTTTCAACAGGTTTGCAGAAGCTTTGAAAGAAAAAGCAGAAGCAAGCGCTCAGGCATTAGAAATACAAAAAGCAAATATATTTACAAGGCTAGAATCTGCATCCCCAGAGGAAGTGGCTAAAATAGTCTTCAGGCCTAAGTCTTCTGACGATATTATAAGGGTTAAAAATTTAGTAAGTGATGAGGCTTTTCTTGACATACAAGATCAAGCCTTAGAACAAATATTAAAAGACGGAGTTCAAACAGGAAGCAACAAACTTTCTGATATATTCAAACCTGGCAATTTAGAAAGAGCTTTACGTTCATACGACGATGAAACATTGACAGCGATGTTTGGCAAAGAGATGACTCAATCTTTGAAAAGTTACGCAAGACAACTAAGAGTAACCGTAAGTGATGAAGTAACAGGGGGAGCTGGTAGCTTGGTAGCTGGAGCACTTGCGTTGAACGTATTTAACGTAGCTCTCTGGCCAACAGTTGCGATGATGGGTCTTTACAAAACAATATTTTCAAACCCAAGAATTACTGGAATGCTTGCTAAAACAGACAAAAGTTCTATTGCAGAAGTTGTAAAATTTGTTGCTAACACTATTAAGTTTGGCGGTATTAGAGGATTAGCCGTTGAAACAGGCGAAGCATCAGACGCTCTCAGCAGAGAAGTTGAGAAGCTTCAGCAAAGCGAAGAGGGTCAAGAAGTCAAAGGTATATTAGAAACTTTAAAAGGCGGCATACAGTCAGAGGCTAAAAAATTACAAACACCTACGTTGCAAGATTTGCCAACTGTTGCAGCTGTTACCCCTCCTCAATCTCAAGGTATTGTTAGCCCAAGTTTATTAGGCGGATCTCCAGCAAATGTGGATATCGCTCAAAGGCTAAGAGGCTTAGCCTAGCTTTTAATTAAATAAAGATCCCAGTTATTTCTTAAC
>Ga0181407_1000654_pt1 | contig 11670 bp, 24 predicted proteins | sample 30SPOviralmetaG_FD_130136 | JGI IMG/M metagenome (GOLD analysis project Ga0181407, IMG submission 130136) | Marine viral communities from the oligotrophic San Pedro Time Series (SPOT) site, San Pedro Channel, CA, USA - 30 SPOT_SRF_2012-01-26 | ecosystem: Environmental > Aquatic > Marine > Strait...
CCCGCACTTGTTGTTGAACGTATAGGAGTTATGTCATTAAAGTTCTGTGCTACCTCTAAAAAAACTTTACTGTTTGTACCTATAGCTAGAAAGTCGTCTGAAAAAGAAGTTACATAACCAAATAATGCACGGCAGGTTCCAGTTATATTAGTTGGACTATATCTAGCCCAACCGTTTAGTTTTTCAGGATACCCGTCAATAAAACGAACTTTATCACACTCAAACCAACCTCCCTCATTAGAGTAATTAGTTATGTTTCTATTTACGCCTGCTCTAAATTGTAATTTTTGTAGTGTCATATTAATAAGACCAGATGGTTGGGCGAGGTCTTGCAGGAGAACTTTCAATAGTATCTAGGTGCAAAAACCTCGCCCCGCCTTTCTGATTAACTCCTATTCCTGTAAATCCAACATCAAAAGCCAAAGATAAAAGTTCATAAGCATTTTTTCGTTCAATTAATATGTCAGCAGCTTTACCTGAGACATGCGCTCCAGAAGTAGGGTCTTTCTTAGCTGCTTCTACCGGGTGAGTTGAATCTCTATACCCAGAACTAACTGTTATAGGTTTACCATATATTTCTCGCAAATTATTTAATTTGTTTATAAAACCCTGATCCATCTTCTCTGTGCCTGTGTGGCTACAAGTGAACTCACTAGCTTTGAAATATTTAGAGTTTTCCCAATCTACGCTCATAGCTTTGGTTCTTTCTTTTCCATAATTTCTTGTAACTCTTTGCTTTTTTCTTTTGAACCAGTTGAACTTCCAAAATAATAATTAATACAACTCATCAACGCTCCTGAAAGCAAGCCTAAGATATATAAACTTATCTCATAATTTTTACCAGACTCAATATCCATAAACAAGATTGCAGACATCATGCCAAATGTTAAAAATACAATTAGTATGGCTAGGCACGGTACGATGATTTTATTTACCATTGGAGCAAATTCTGAATTAGCGATTTTCATTTCTCGCTCTCTGGCACTTGCAGTATTTGCGTGGTCAGCCGATAGCCTTGCTAACTCTCCTGATTGTTCCATTTGTTTTAATTCTTTTAAAGCCTTTTGCTTGGCTTCAGGATCAGGGATTAATTTGTCAACTAACTTTTCACCAATCGGTAATAAACTTCCAAGTAAATTCAACATTGGTCAATTCCTCTATGCTTTGTAAAATCTTTTCATTAACTTACAACCATCCTTTGTTTCATTTACAACCCAAGTAAACCTTTCGTAGCCATTTTGACATTGATAAATACACCTCCCTTTATCAAACCAACTTAACCTACAATAAAACTCATCTCTTTTTGGAGATATAACAAGTAATAAAGTAGTAACCATCACAATAAGCATTAGCCACTCGCTTCCTTAATCATATCTATTAAAAAATAAACCATACTTACTAATAAAGTTCCTACAATGGTTATAGCTCCTCCCATTATAGTATTATAGAAAAAGGCTTTACGTCTACGAATCTGTTCATAAACTTCCTTTTCCCGTTTTTTCTTTATTGCTCTACGTTGATGAATAAACTCCTTATATCCAGAAATCCCAAGATGGCATAATGCTCCTACATAAAACATACTTTTTATTTCTTTTTCCTGTTCTTCGATTTTTCTTTTGGCTACTAATATATCAAATGCTTCTGCTGTTGCTGATTTTTTGTAGATTATTTTTTTAAAAATAGAAGGTTTGGCTTCCTCCTGTGACATCCATTCTTGCAAATCACTAATATGTCCCGCCCACTTAGATAAAGATTGATATACTGCATCAGCCTCATCTGCTGCTTTGGCTACTTTTTTTACTACTGTAAAAGCAGTATTCGCTGCGGCTAAGAGTGTAAGTGGGTCCACTCTATTTCCTTAATTTATTAATTAGCTCTATAAAGCCCTTTGTATTCATTTATGAGTGATGCTCCGTATAAGTACCTATTACCCAACCCTTAGTGTTGTCTGATTGGTACAGAGCTTCGTTCCAAACATAATATTTTCCAGCGGCTTTTTCAACATCCGTGGGAATAGGTTCTACTATTGGAGGCTGCCAATCTTTATTTGAGTCTAAACCCCAACTAGGATAGGGCTGTGGCAATATAAAAACACCGTTAATATATGTTCCTCCTATCACGGCAGGTCTATCACCTACCTCATGCCAATTAGCTTCACTCCAGCCCTCTTCGGCTGTAGCAATACTTTCAATAAAAGTGGTGCTTGGATTAACATAAGCAAAATTTTTCATGCAGCGTACCTTATTATAACTAGTCCCGATTTTCCATCTCCTGCCGCACCACCGGGCCAGCCAGAACCTCCTCCTCCTGAACCAAAGGAAGCAGCATCACCACCATAGCCATGAGGACTACTTCTTGGCGCATTACCCGAACCTGAACCGCCCTGTCCTCCTCCTGTGCCGGGATCTCCACCTACGGAAGAACCATCATTAGACCCCCCTCCCCCTCCAGAAGCAACTATGCCTGAGTTTGCTTCAGAAAATGAAGTAAAATTAGCAAAAGCAAGATTCGTGTCCATAGCCGTCAAAGCCAAGCCTTCACCTCCTGTTCCTCCTTTTCGAGCTGCGACATTAACGTTTCCTCCAATTGATGATGCTCCACCGCCACCTCCTCCCGCATAAGGAGTACCTCCATAGCCATCTCCGCCTCTACCTGTGTTAGCACCATTACCCGCTGAAGCTGCCTTATTATAGGATGCTCCACCACCTGATCCACCCGTTGTTGAAACTCCATTATTTCCAGCTCCATTTCCACCGCCTAATGTAGTTAGCAATGAAGAAACTTCACTTGTGCCTCCTCGCCCACTTGATACTCCGCCTGCACCAACCACAATTGTATAAGCAGTCTCAGCAGAAACAGTTAATTCAGTTAAAATGTCAACCTCGCCAGCACCTCCACCACCTGACGCATCAATACCTCCACCTCCACCCCCACCTATAGATATTACATTTATGGTGCCTCCAGCGCTTACATTAAGAGTTCCATTTCCAGTAAAAACGTGATATTTAAAACTACCAACAGTTTTAACTTCATTACCCCCTGTAGCAACAACTCCACCGCCAGCAGCAGCAGCAAAATTTGTCATTAAAAGTTGATGAATACCTGTCATTAGCTTACATTTCCTGTGATTATACAACCATTAGCTGATGCAAATAGTACACTAGCAACTCCATTGTAAGCTAATGTTACTAAAGCAGTTGACGTTTCTGCTCCAGCTACAAAACAAGAGTTCATTTGCGCTGCTGAAAATGTTGTAACAGCAGCAGCCGTTTTACCTCCAAAAGGACTATTAACTACTGTAAATATATCTCCAGCAGAAAATGTATCAGCAGCTAAAACTAAAGTTTGAGTTGAAGAAGCTGTACCTTTCATAAGAATAAAATTACCTGTATCAGTAGCAGCAGCAGTTCCTAATTGTGTAGCTAATTCCCTAGATACAGGTACTGCTCGTAAATTACCATCTACATCAAGATAAGTTTTATTAGTTAATGTGGCAGTGCCAACTTGTGAAACTAAAGTAGAACTAGCCCCTTGAGGTAAAAGCATTGTATTAGTAACGCCTTCGCTATGAGGCTGCGCTCTAAGTCTTTGACCATGCGAGTTATCATGGCAGTTTAATTGAATTTGACCTTCTACAGAAGAGCCATCTCCTTTTACCTCTACAATTTGTGTTGCAGGGTTAATTGTTAAATTCCCCGATTCATTGTCTATATCACCCTCAACTCCAAGAGTAGAAGATACAGATACAGCACCTTTAACGTTTAATGTTCCCTGTGCCGAAGCATTACCTTGTATATGGAAAGTGCCACCAACCGAAGCGTTACCTACTACACCTAAATTACCCGTACTGTTTGCTGTAGCAAATGTAAACTCATCTTCTATTGCCAAAGTGCCAGTTACAGAAACATTACTAGTTACACCTAACGTGCCTCCAACTGAAACAGCACCGATGACACTTAAGGTACCTTCAGAAGAAACATTTCCTTTAATACCTAATGTACCACCTACAGAAGCAGCTCCACCAACTGATAAAACATTTGATACTTCCATAGCACTCGCACTACTAACAGCAGAAGTTACTGCCGAGCCATCGGTATATACTATTGCTGCGCCTCCAGCAGGTACTGTTTGTGTGTTAAATAAATTTGTCCCTGCTGCTGTACCGTTTCGTACCGAAACATCTACACTTAGAGTATTGTTTATAAGATAGCTTTTTTCAACGGTTGGTAGTAATAAAACATGACCTGCTGTTCCTGTCCCAATTAGATTCAGACGGTAATTTCTTCCAGCCTGCAAAGCATTTGAATCAGTTAATGTTACAGATGCAGTTGGAGCATCATCAGCAAAAGTAACATCAGTTGTTCTTGCGATAGCTTCTTCAATAGCAGAAAGATTATTGTTAGTTATAGTTCCCCATGCACCAGAGTTTTCCCCTGTTGCCATGAGTTGAATTTTTAAATCTGGTGACGCTGACGAAGCCATAATGTTCTCCTATGCTGCTTCTATTATTATATTCCAATTAGGGGTTTGGTCCGTATCTATTTGCCCCCACACTAGTACTTTTCCTACCTGCCCAGTAGCCGAAACTCCTGAAACTTCTAAGGGTAACTCTATACTACCTAAATTTACTGTGCCGCTAACTCCCGTTACATTTTGGTTAATTGTGGTTGTAAAAGTAAGAGTTCCTATACCCCCTACTGCCCCTACTCCAGTAACTGATACAGCTTTACCTATTACTACTACAACAGAACCAAGACCCGCAGTTGCTCCAACACCATCTACGCCTATATCTAATTGAGGCGAACCCCAACCATTTCTTGCCCACGGCCCAGTACTCCATCCTTCGTAGATAGCGCTTGTAGGCATTTTACGCTATTCTAATAATTGCCGCTGCACTTGTTGCCGCAGGAAATACTATTGTAAAATCACCCGCTGACGCTGATTTTGACCCACCAAAGTCTAACACTGCTACTGCTGCATTAGTTAAAGTGGTTCCAGCATTATTAGAGGTAAACGGAGTGCTATTGTAAATCAACGCTCCATCTGCTGCTAAAGTAACATTTAAAAAAGTTAAATCTGCAAAATCTACAAAACCTGATGTAGAGCCTGACGTTACTCCAACTACTGTCAATGCAGAACCTGCTGTTGCATAGTTTGTTCCTCTACATTCACCTGCTGTAACAAACCCAGTTGTAGAAGCATTTAATGTTGCTCCCGAAGAATACAAAGCGAGTTTAAACGTACTAGCTGCGCTTGCGCCTGTTGGATGAAAATTGTGCATACTTAACATTAATTCTTGTTTAAATGAAGTACACATTGCTTGTGTGATTGCCATACCTAACTCCCTATTCGTCTAAAATTTTTATAAGTTCAGGATGTCCCGCTTGCCTAAACTTGTGTGCCAATGTCGTGTTATTACTGCTTATAGCTTCTTTCATGTAGTGAACTATAACTTTTCTAATATTCTCTTTAAATGCTTCTGCTTGTTCTCTAATAACAGGATGTGTTTGACTACCAACAGATATGATTTTATCTACAGCTCTTTCAGATATTTCCTCTGGAGTAAAACCTCTGTTAGACGTTGTATAAACTTTTACATTTCCACCTAATAACGCTGATGTGCTATTTCCTATCATTTAACTTGATACCTCGCTTGTTCTGTTCTATAAGCATCTTGACGATTCTTACCTTCACTTAACTGTTTGAGACCCAATATAGACTCATTATACCTTTGACTATAGCTTTGAAAAGTATCTGCTTCTCCTTTCATAAATATGTGCGCTTCTATTAAAGACCCATACAAAAGAGCAGAATCATAATTATCCCCAAGCCATGATGTACCTGCAGTTATAATACTTTCCGGATAATAAAAATAATGTAATTCAGCTTCATAATTTTGGTCGGGTGTTGGACCTACTATAAATGACACATCGCTAAATAAAGCATAATGAGTAGGTGTACCTGTGCTAGTAGGGTTTGGAAACGCTTCTCTTATATAGTTAACATCTTTACTTAAAAGATAGTTATACGCCCCTGTAGTGGGGTCAATTACAGCTAAAGAGAAATCAGCTAACCAATCAGCCGGAACCGCAAGATATTGATTGTTTGATGAAAGTGACCCAGTTACGTTCTTCTTTAATGCTAATATTTGTACAGAATTATATATCTTTTGTTCTGCTTGTTTTATAAATCTATTAACCTGTTCAGTGCTGGTTAAAGAAACAATTACACCAGCCTCATTTGTAAAAGAAGTATCAGGAAAATCGTTTTCACAATACCCCTTTATAGTTTCAAGAAGTTCTGCGTAATTCATTACGCAAGCCTAGTTGAAGACTTATTACCCTTAATAGCAGCTCCTGAGCCTCTAGTCTTTACTGTTTGAGTGTTAGCTACTTTATCAGGATAACCTCCTGTTTTAGGCACTGGCACTTCTGTTGGTTGTTTAAATTTTGTAACTTCTTTCATAAAGCCTCCTAAGTTATTTCTATTGTCACATCACCTATACCTGTACTAGCAACTAAACTATTCGGTAACCCCAACTCTAATCGGTCTGCAAAACCCACTGGATTAAATCCATATTGAAAGTTCCTAGACTTTGATGCGGGAAAACGTGTTAAATCTGGTCGTGGGTTTCGTAAAGCCTGCGGGTCGTTTATTGGATACATTCCAATTTGTAACTGAGGCTGGTCCTTCTCAAAGCATGTAGGACACACGAATATATTAACACTTTTTGTTTTAATTGTAAGTTCTTTTAATTCCTTCAATTTATACCTAAACCCACATCTATCACATTCTGCAATAGCTTTTTTTCCACGGGCAAATGCGGCAGTCATATTAGTACAAAAACTCTCTAGGTGCTAAACGTAATGGCGCTTTCTCTCTATCTTCACTAGAAGCAATTAACCATTGTTCTTCGTATTCTTGTTTTAACATTGATATACGATTAGCACCTTCTGGCACTTTTAAAGAAAGATAATAAGCTAAACCTGCAACTAAACATGGCAGCATACGAAAAGGTATGTCCGGGGTGTTAACACCATCTCCAGCATCTTGTATTCTTCGCATCCTAAAATATACAAATGTATATGTATCACTTCGATCTGGTGCAGGCCAAACTTTAATTTGTGGGTTTTGCACTACCCCAGAAGCGTTAGTAGCTCCTGACTGTCTGTCTATAAACACTTGAACAGGTCTACCAGTATTATTTTTATTTGGTATGGTTGCGTAAGTAGACACACTAATTCTACTAATTGTTAAATCTTGTTGATTAGACCCTGAACCTGTACGCACCTGATGCTCTAAAAGGTCAATTGTATCTACAGGTAAATCATAAGCAATAGTACCTTGAGTTAAAGGAATAGATCCCTCTTCAATAGTCCATAAATTTATACCTCTGTTAGCCCAATCAATAGTTAATAAATTTAAAGAGCGTCTTGCAGAACGCAAATCATATCCTGTTCGCATTTCTGTGCCGCAACGACTAAACGCTTCTTCAGCTATATCGTTTAAATTTAAATTAAAAGCGGTTGTATCTGTAGTAGCCATCTATGTTTTTGCTTTCACACTGTTAATATATCTTCTATAAACCCCAGCAGCATCTCTTTTTCCCATAACCTTAGCTCTTTGTTCCATAGCTATGGCTGCTTGTATTTTATGAGCCTTCGATCTGCCACTACCTTTAATCCTACTAACACTTTTTGTTGCGTCTTCTTTTGTTGCAAACTTCAAACCCTTTATAGTACCTTTAGGGTTCTCATCCGTATACAAATCAGAATGTTTCTTAGACCTTGCGGGTTGCCCTTTTTTTCTTGGTATTCTTGGATTTGACGATTGTTTTAACATTAGTAGGTTTACCTCCTGGATTACCTGCAGCTCTTTTACGTTGAACTGCTGACTTTTTTTGCGCTGTGGTCATAGAGTTTGCTTTAGCTCTTGGTACACATTTAGGGTAGGCTCTTTTACTATCTCCTTTAGTAGATTTTCGTCCACAGGCTTGGTATTTACCTTTCTCCTTAGGCGCACCAATATCAACCCAATCGCCTTTTTTACCTTTACCAAACCATTCTTTAAGAGACATTACGCATAGCCTCCGCCTCTTTTCTTATAAGTCTTTACCAACCAAGCATTTGCGTAAGCACTAGGGTACACATCAAATTTACGTTTAGCTTCAGCTTTTACACGAGCATATAAACTTGGATTTGTAGGCTTAGAACCAGATTTTTTAGCAGATTTCTTCTTTTTAGTTCCAACAGAACCACCTCTTTTAAGTTTCTCTACCTTAGCTTTTTGCATAGCCCCCATTCCACGACTTGGCATCATATTTTTATCCTCCTGACTGTGCTATCTGTTGTCCCTGTAATAAGCCACTTAAACCTAACCCACTACCCCCTAATCTACCACCCATAGCCATAGGTTGCATTTGACGACTATTGTATGGGCTTATTGGCCCCTGTGTTTGTAACCCCATTATGCCGGGAGAAGCATTGCCACTTCTCATGTCTGTGCCATAATTTCTTAAATAATTTTCCAACCCATGTCTTAAACCAAATAAAGGGTTTGTTTGTTGGTCTATATTTTGTAATAAACTTCTAACTCCCGAAGTTATACTCGTCAGATCAACTCCTCCTTGGTTACCAAAGTTACCTCCAAACATGGGAGAAGGTTGCATAGGAGGGGGTTGCATAGGAGGAGGTTGCATCCGTTGCATATACGCCTGTTGTGCAACAGAAGGTAGCACAGGGGATACTTGTTGAGGGTTTACCGAAGGGGGTAAAGGGCTACTCATTACGCTCTAGTTCTCCCTTTTTTAGCTATACCATCACGTTTATTTTTGGCTACTCTAGTAGATTTTTTCTTAACGGCTGTAGTAGTTTTTTTCTTACCACCTGCCTTAGCCATTTTAGCTTTAAGAGGCCCACCACCTTTTTTCATTTTAGCTGTAACAGAGCCTCCACCTTTCATTGCAGGTTTAGGAATAACTCCTTTAGCCATTAATATATCTTTTTGTGTAGTTTTTCCATCACCACTCATATCAGGAAAACTAGTTTTACCACCAGCAGCGTAACCTTTTTTCATCCCACCAGCAGCGTAACCTTTTTTCATTCCACCAGCAGCATAACCTTTTTTCATTCCTCCGCCAGCCATACCCATTTTCTTTTTCATACCCATGCCTTTCATACGATTACTCCTTGTATAAATTATTAAATGTTACCTCTGGATCTGTGTAACTATCGTCTTGTTCCGCACAATGTGTCCATTGACTTGGTTTAAAATCTGGTGCGCCCTCTCCTGTAATCCAATATGCAGGGCTTGTTACTCTAACTCTATTGTTAGGTAAGGCTACTACATTGCCTTTCCATTGTCCATCGGTCAGCACCATAACGTGACTCTGTTTGTGTTGGGCTGGGTCATCTGCGACTTCGCTTTCGGTGTAGTCCACAGTGAAGAGATATCTCGATTGATGAAACTCTCCTGCGATTTTGCATAACCACGGACTTGGTTTGCATCTGTTGAGAGATACGATTGAATGGTTGTGTGATGGGCAATCCCACGGTTGGGCGAGGTGCGTTTCCATTCTTTCTGGCCACTCTTCCAAAGCAATGTCTCCAACCAACCCAGTGATGGGCATCCTTGCCCACATTGCTCCCCCATGTACATTTTCTTGGCTCCCGTCATCTGCTTCACATCCTGTGAAGATAATTTGGAAACTGAGGCAGCGATCTGGCATGGTTGTAACAGCCACTGCCAATCCGTGAACAAACTCCCCGTGGTAATTTTGATGCCCATTTGTAAACTCTTTTCTAACCCAACATTTAAAATACGGAATATTACTTATTAGGTGCGCCACTTACACTCCTTTTTTATATTATTCGACCTTTTGTTTTACCCTTCTTTGCTATTCCGTCAATTCTTTTCTTTTTCTTAGCCTTTACTGATCCCCCGGCTTTCATACCTTTTATTTTAGAGATTTTTCTTTTTGTTAATCTACTGATGGTATCAGAATCTTTTCTATCCACAGCGCTTTTAAGTCTATCTTTTTCAGAAACACTTTTTCCACCAGGTGTACCTGCCATACCAGAAGATTTGCCGCCCTCAACATCTTTACCAAGAATATTTTTCCCTGTGTCTGACGTTTGAGTGCGTATTCTACCAGAGCCTTTTAAATCATCTGGATCAATATTTTTAGTACTACCCAACTTTATATTTTTTCTAGCACTTTTAATATCATCTTTTGTTTGAGTTGTAAATTTTTTTCCGTCAAAAGAAAATGTTTTTTTGCCAGATTTTCTAGCATCTGCAAAGGCTTGTTTAAACGTCTTTGGTTTTACATTTCTTGTACTTTTATCCTTAAATCCCGAAAAAGATGCGTAGCTACTTGTTGCCATTTTACTTCTCCCAAAAAAATTGTTGTATTGTAAGTACAAAAGCGGCAACAGCCCCTCCTGCACCCGCTGCCCACATTAAAGTTCTCCAACCGCCTTTAGCTTCTGACAACATCTTGTCTATATTAGCTAAAGACTTTTTAATCTGTTCAATATCTGCTTTCATCTCATCCATATCTTTTTGAATATGGTTAATCTCGTTGGCTTGCACAGCTACCTCGCTTTTAATATCTTTTTCCATTAGCACTTCCATCTCTTTCTAGCTTGGCGTAAACGGCTGTTTGGGTCTTTAGCTGCTTTAGGAAACTGTTTCATCTGTCCAGCAGAACGAGCGCAGAAAGACTTACGTCTTTTAGCGTCTTTAGAACCTTTTTTAACTTTACCTGTAACGGCTGTTTTTAACTTGGAACCGGGGTTAGCTCTACGATAAGCAGCTACCCCTTTCTTGGTCATTCCCGCCCCTGATTTAGTCTTACGAAAATTGCCAGACTTTACAGAAGTCTTGATACCCATTCCTTTAGACTTAGCCACAATATAACGTCAAGCTAGTAATATTACTTAGTGTAACAATTGCAAAATTGTTAGTATTACTGCCCGTAGTTAGCACTCCGTTTTCTGGAATAGTTAGATGGCTAGATTGTACGATACCTTCAGGAGAGGTTATCTCAAGAATTGGTAATGTAGAATCATCATTTCTAGTTACTGTTATAGAACCTGAAGCTGTAGGTGCTGCATAATTAAATGCTTTAATCCTAGTTCTTGGAAGTGCTATGGTACTGTCACCCCCAAAACCAACTTGAATAGTTCCTACAGATGTTCCAGCAGCAACAGCAAAGTTTGTCACTTCTGCAAAATAATTAGTGGTAAATACAGTTACTGCACTTTCCCCACCTGCAAGGGTTTCAGTTACTGTGTTACCACCTAAATCACCAACTACAAAACCTGAAATGTTGTAGTTAGTACTAGAATCATCACCCGCACTATTTTGAACAGATACTTTATACCCAGCACCATTTCTACTAGGAGTGCTTTTTAAAAGCGATATAGTACCTGTAGCAGTTGCTGATGCAAAATAAAAATTATCGTCAGAGGAGGGTGTAATAGCAAATACATCTGATTGCATAACTTACTCCTCATTAAATAGTGTAAAAACCACCAGCAGATACAGGTTGCATGTACTCAACAGTTGCCACAGCGTCACCTAAAAGGTCTACAGTAGCTGCTGAAACTGGGAAATATGTAGCAAACACCTGAGCGCCGCCTGTACCTACATTAATAGAGGCCTTCC
>Ga0181407_1000660_pt1 | contig 11619 bp, 9 predicted proteins | sample 30SPOviralmetaG_FD_130136 | JGI IMG/M metagenome (GOLD analysis project Ga0181407, IMG submission 130136) | Marine viral communities from the oligotrophic San Pedro Time Series (SPOT) site, San Pedro Channel, CA, USA - 30 SPOT_SRF_2012-01-26 | ecosystem: Environmental > Aquatic > Marine > Strait...
TCTGAAGTAGCATCAGCACCAACTGCTGAAGCTCCTCCACCACCACCAGCAGATGAATCTGCGTATGCAACTCTACCTTGACCACCAGCATAACCTTGATTAGTTGTACCACTACCCGGTTGTCCACCAGAGCTACCAGAGTCTGCACCACCTTCTCCACCACCAGAACCACCAGTATGTGCAGTAGATGTAGAATCTGAGTTTGCCCAACTACCACCTTTACCACCATAAGTAGAAGTTGTTAAATTAAAAACTGAATTATTGCCATTACCACCAATTGAACCTGCACCAACACTACCACCAGAACCACCAGCACCAACAGTGACTGTATAGTTTGTAGAAACAGCTCCTGTAAATGAGCTTTCAGTACTAGCTCCTCCACCAGATGTTTCAGAAGCATAAGAATTACGATATCCTCCTGCTCCAGCACCTCCACCAGCTGAACCTCCTGCACCACCTCCGCCACCTGCAATAACAAGTGATTCTATTGCTAATGATGGTTCATAAACTCTTATCCAAGATGTACCATTGTAAAAATAAGGAGAATTGGTTGTTGAATTATAAATTGTGTCACCAGCAGCTGCTGTAAGAGCATTCATTTGAGTTGTTGTATATGACTTTAATCCAAGTGCATTATCTATAGCTACATTGTTTGTATCATTTGTTGAAATCTTATTTGTTTTTAATTCACTCATTATGCAAAGCTCACATTTCCTGTTCCTGCTGTAAAAATTTCTATTTTATCACTACCATTTGTTGAAGAACTAGAAGTTAATCCAGCACCAACTGTAATGCTTTTAGTGTTTGGATATCTAAGAATAACAACACCACTACCACCATCGCCCGGAGGATTACCATTACCACAACCTCCACCTCCACCACCTGTGTTAGCTGTACCATCTGCACCTGTTCCTACACCACCACCACCACTTCCAGCTGCACCAGCAGACATACCTTGTGCGCCTCCACCTCCACCACCTGCTCGTGTGACAGAAGAACCTGTAATTGTTGAAGCTACTCCAGAACCTCCAGCACCAGCTCCAGAACCAGTAGCACCACTACCAGCAGAACCAGCTCCTCCTCCACCTCCACCACCATAAGGATTGGAGTTATACCCTCTGCCACCACCAAAACCTTGATTTGCTGTTCCAGTAGGAGTTCCACCAGAGTTATAACCAGAACCAGCTCCAGAACCACCAGTTTTACCATCAGATTGTGTGTGTGAGCCACCTCCACCTAATGATGTTATTGATGAAAATATACTATGATTTCCATCAGCAGAATAACCACCATCAGAGGCATTACCTGCACCTCCAGCACCTATAGTTACAGTTACATTAGTATTATCAGTAACAGTTAAAGCAGTTTCACTAGAACCACCACCACCAGAAGTTTCTGAATTAAAAGATGCACGATAACCACCAGCTCCACCTCCACCTCCGGGAGCAACGTGAGCATTACCTCCACCTCCACCAGCACCTGCGATTACTAAAAAATCTACAACTGTAGTAAAGGTAGTATCACTAGAAGCAAACCAAGCTGAACCATTATAATAATCTATTGTTCCAGTAGAACTGTTATATATAGTGTCTCCTGCTTGAGGACTAGATAAAGCATTTCTTTGAGTAGTTGTATAAGACTTTAAATTTAAACTATCATCAACTGATATATTGTTACCAGAGTATTTACCTATAGAGTTTGTTTCGAGAGTGGACATTATAAATCATTCCACGCTGAGCCGTTATAAAATTGTACTTTGCTATCTGTTGTATTGTATATAATATCACCAGCAGCACTTGTTAATGCGTTTCTCTGTGTAGTCGTATAAGACTTTAAGTTCAGAGGGTCTTGCATAGAAACATTATTGCCAGAGCTTTTAGATATTGTATTAACTTTTAAAGTAGCCATTATATAATCACCAATGTCCCATTGTTTGTTATGGTACCAGTAATTGATACTGGACCAGCCATTAATTGACCTTCTCCTGTAGGAATAGTATAAGTTGCAGCTTGTGTCTGATTGTGTCGTACTGTTCCAGAGTTAGTAGTAAAAGCCATGCCACTTCCATCTTGTACAGCTACTTCAGTACCTGCTACATCGTATCTAATCTTATCTTCGTCAGAAGCTTCTTCTACCTGTATCTTTGTATCATTGTCAGCGTCTTTTACAACTGCTGAATCAGCTGATACAACAAAATCTAAAGTTCCATCGCTATCGTCATAAGTAACAGTTACATTAGTTTCTGTGTTACCTGTGACCATACCGCCAATAATGTCTTGTATTTGTTCAGTTGTATTCCCAACAACTACCCAAGCTGAGCCATCGTATATTTTAATTTTGTCATCTGTAGAGTTATATATCATCTCCCCTTCAGTTGTACCAGAAGGGTCTGAAGAGTGTGTAGGCAATAAGACAGTATCAGCGTTAGTAAACTCTGCTAAACCATCGGTATCATTACCTGTTCTTGTTACATGTATTAATCTATGTGTTGCCATTAGCTAAAAGTCACCGTCCCTGTTCCTGCCGTAATTTCTACATATTTATAACCCCCAGCACTGGTTTCTGAACTTAAAGTTAAACCGCCATTTGGATTAGATATAGTTTTTGTATCTGGATACCTAAGTATAACTACTCCGCTTCCTCCAGCACCAGATGGTGAATTTGTACCGCCACCACCGCCACCACCAGTGTTAACTGTACCAGAAACAGTATGAGCTCCACCTCCACCATTTCCACCAGTACTTCCTACTGTATAGTTTGTAGTTTGAGATTGTGCACCACCACCGCCACCGCCTCTATATGTTGCAATACCAGTAATAGAACTTTGAACTCCAACACCGCCGTCACCTGGGTTCCCAGAAGTAGCATTAGTTCCAGCACCGCCAGCTCCACCTCCGCCACCACCACCGAAATTAGAACCACTTGTCCAACCAACACCACCTCCATAACCTTGGTTAGCTGTTCCGTTTGTTGCTGACCTATCATAACCAGCACCACCACCAGAACCACCATCACCACCATCTTTATTAGAATACCCACCGTAACCGCCACCAATACAAGTTACTGTGTCAAAAACGCTATTAGTTCCAGCATTACCAGTACCACCTGTAGATTTAGCAGCGCCACCAGCTCCTACGGTTACTAAGTAAGTATTTCCAGAAGCTGCTGTAAAGTTACTTTCACCAGCACCGCCACCGCCAGATGTTTCTGAAGCATAATTAGTTCTATACCCTCCTGCACCACCGCCAGAACTACCTCTTGATACATTGGTACCGTGACTAAAACCACCACTTCCTCCACCAGCTATAACTAAATACTCTAAAGAAAATTGAAAAGTATTTTCAGAAGTTGCATTCCAAGTACTACCATTATAAAAATCCAATGTTCCAGTACTGCTGTTGTATATTGTATCTCCAGCTTGTGGGCTTGATAAAGCATCTCTTTCTGTTGTAGTTTTAGAAACAAATGATAAAGAAGAGTTCAAATCAACAGAACCACCAGATTGGCTGGATTCTATTTCATCTACTTTTATTTTACTTACCATTATGCTTTTCTATATCCATATACTGAAACTGAACCTGTAAGGTTTGGGCTGTCTGCCGCATACACTCTTAATCCAGTAAGAGAATCATTATTTCCTACTGCACCTTCTCCGTAGTAAGAATAGTTAGTTCCATTTGTACCAACACCTTTAGATAAAATAATTGTTTCTTTTGATAAAAATGGATTCATAATATCAACTACATAAGCTGAATCAGTTGAAAAAAATGAACCTAAGTAAAAATAATTATTTGCATTTTGTCCAGAATGTGTATCACCACCAGAAGCACCTAATGCTATATATCTGTATTGTTGATGATATAAAGAACTTGTAGTATGGTCAGAACCACTAGAACCACCTGTTCTAAAACCTAATTTTCCAAGTTTAGTAGCTGATGATTCTACATTTATAAATACTCTGTAATTGTCATAAGTAGTTGTAAATACATCATCAATGTCTACTTCTGTCACACTAGAAAATGTTTGATGTTTTATAAATTGACCCATACCTGCACCACTTGTAACTTCAGAATCTTTGATAAGTACGCCATCAATAGTTACACCAGAACCAGATGTTTTTTCTGATATTGTATCTGTATTAACAGCGTTATCTTTAATTAATACACCATCAACAGTTACACCAGCATTAGTGGTGGATTCGTTGATTGCATCTACTTGTACTGTACTCATTTAGTACCTTCTTTTTTAAAATGTTTATTAAAATAATTTTCAGAGTCGTTTTTGTTATCCACAAACTCTGAAATAGATTTCTCTATCATATTGTAATCTTTATTAGAAAAATCTGGTTCTTTTACAATATAATAAGCTATACCAGATAAGACTACTGAAGCTATACCAATAAGAAATCCAGCAAAAAATTCTATCATAAAACCACCAGACTTCCTTGGACATCTACGGTTCCTTGTACATCTAATGGACCAGCAGCAACTGTTCCTTCTGTAGCAGCTATTGTAAATGTTTCTGATGCGTGCATAGCTAAGTTGTGAGTAAAGAAACCACCTCTAGCTGACATAGAAACATTGTTGTCAACTTTAGCTCTCTCTTGACCAGCAGTAGTAATTACTATTTCATCTGAGTCAGAAGAAGCCTCTGCTTCTATCTTTGTATCGTTATCTGCATCTTTAATACTGTCTGAACTAATTCCAGAAGTTGCAGTATCTACATAACCAGTTGTAGCTACTCTTGTAGTATTGTCACCTTGATTTTGAGTTTTAGCGTGTAAATCTCCTAATGTGTAACTTACATTTGATGAAGCTGAACCATCTTCAGTTGTTGTACCTGCAACCCATGCGTCTAATGACTCATCCCAAAGAAATGATGCGTTATTTCCAGTAGAACCTCGTTCTATAATCATTCCTGCATCAGTAGTTAATGAACCACCATCAGCATTTAATTCAAATATAGTATCTGTAATCTTTAATTCGTTAGCTTGTGTAGTTGTTCCAGTAACAGTTAAGTTAGTTACTGTTACTCCAGAGCTTGTAGCAGTTATAACATCTGTACCACCAGCTTTAATATGTACTGTATCGTTATCAGTTGTTCTTTCTACTTCAATCTTTGTATCACCATCATCATCTGCATAAGAAGTTAATGTTTGTGTAGTTCCAGTCATATTGATTGGGTCTGATGAACCACCTGCAAGTGTTACTGGTAAAGCACCACCTGTTGTTGCAGAACTTAATACTATGTTATCTGTTGTTCCATCAAATTCTGTAAATGGCATTGTACCACCACCACCACCAGCAGAAGCAAATGTTATTGTATCTGAACCTGCATCTGTAGTAAGGGTCATACCTGTACCAGCTGCAAGAGTCAATGTATCTGTTGTAGCATCAGCTACTACATTTGATTGTCCAGCAACGGCTAATGTTGAAAAAGCGTTTGCTGCACCACCAGTTGCGGCGATTGTAAGAGTTCCTGCGGAATCGTCATAAGTTTTAGTGATGTTTGTACCAGCAACTACTACATTAGCTGCGAAGTCTTCTATTTGTTCTTGTGTAAGCTGTGTGTTTGTATCTGTAGAAACAAAATTAATTTTTCCGTTTGTATCATCATAAGTTACAGAAATATTTGTTTCTGTACCACCATCAACCATTCCTCCAACTATGTCTTGTACTTGTTCAGTTGTGAGTTGTGTATTAGTATCAGTTGCTGCAATAGTAACTGTGTCAGAACTAGCATTCGTAGTAAGAGTAATGTTTGAACCAGCAGCAAAAGTTAAAGAATCTGTAGCAGAGTCTGCAACAATATCTGTTTGTCCAGATACCGCTATTGTTCTAAATGCTTCTGTTACTGTACCTCCACCACCAGATAAACCAGCAGTAAAGTTTGCTTTAGTCATCTTTCTTAAAGCACTAGCAGAGTCGTCGTATATTAATATTAAATCATCATCCGCTATAGAAGTTTCAGCTGTTTGTCCTGTAATAGTTGTTGCGTCTACTGATATTGCACCAGCATTGTAAGTAATTCCATTTCCACCAGACAACCTTGCATCTAATGTGCTGTTAAAATCAGAAGTTGCTAATTTTGTAGCAATAGAGTTTGTTACTGTTGTTGAAAAGTTTGCGTCATCTCCTAAAGCTGCAGCTAGTTCATTTAATGTATCTAATGCTCCTGGAGCCGAATCTATAACATTATTTACTTGAGTAGTTACATAAGATTGTGTTGCGTAACTATTAGCTGTTAAGTAAGAAGCTACATCTGAATCAGCGTATTGAGTAATTGAAGAAGCTATTACACCAGAACCAGATAATGTTATACCTGTTCCTGCTGATAAATAACTTTGTACATCAGAGTCTGCATACTGTGTTATTGTTGTAGCAATTACTCCAGAGCCAGAAAGAGTAATCCCTGTTCCAGCTGAAAGATAAGACTGTACATCGGTATCACCATAAGCTGAACCAAATACTGTAATTGTTCCACCCATACCTGAGTGTGATGAACAGTAATAATAAAGTATATCTGGAGTTGCAGCGTTAACTGTAAATTCTATGTAAGCACCAGCTTGTCCTTGAGTACCACTAGCAGTTCTACCAGTTGTATAAGCTGTACCTTCACTAGTTGTTGATAATACAAATGGGTGAGAAGCTACTGAGTTATCAGATAAATCAAATCTATGAACTACGCCAGGTCTAAAAGATATTGTTGCTTGTGATTGTCCGTCTATTACAAACTTACCGCCAGATACAGTTACAGCGTATTCAACTATTAGTGTATTGTTTTCTAAGTTAATAGTTTTATTAGTTAGTGTATCTGTAGAGCTTTCAGTAACTACTGTTGAGTCTATTGATATGGCTCCAGAAGAAAAATCTATTCCTGTACCACCACTTATATAACTTTCTACATCAGAATCGGCATACTGAGTAATACTTGTTGCAATCTGACCAGAGCCAGACAATGTGATTCCTGTACCTGCTGATAAGTATGATTGAACATCAGAGTTAGCGTATTGAGTAATTGTTGTAGCAACAACACCTGTGCCAGAAACTGTAATTCCTGTACCTCCAGATATTGCAGCTCTTGCTCTTGCATCTGTATAATAAAGATTTGTTGAACCTTCTGTTAAATCATCTGTGTCAAAGTTAGCAATGCTAGAAACTGTACCAGTTATGTTACCTGTTACATTACCTTCTAGGTTTGCAATTAAAGTACCAGTTGTATGACCAGTTCCAGAAGTATCTACAGTTGTTGTAGGTTCTGTCTGATTTCCGTGAAATAATCTAAACTTATCTGATTGTGAAGCATCCCAAGCTAAACCTGCATACTTAGTCGTAGAAGATTGTACATATTTACCATAAAAACCTATATCAACAGAGTTACCTGTATTGTCTTTTGCATACTTAAAGAGTGGGTCGGCAACCGTTACAGTAGTAGAGTCAACTTGTGTAGATGTACCCTCAACTGTTAAGTTACCAGTAATTGTTGCATTTCCATCTATAGAAATGTTTGTAGAAGTTATATCGTTAGAAGTTAGTACACCATCTACTTGAAGATTGTTAAACTGAACATTGCTGTTTGTAGCTACTGCCTGTCCTATACTAAATTCTCCAGAACCAGACATAGTGACACCAGTGCCACCACTTAAATATGATTGAACATCTGAATCTGCGTATTGAGTTATAGTTGTTGCTATAGCTCCAGAACCAGAAATAGTAATTCCTGTACCAGCAGATACATGTGCAAGAACTTCAGCTTGTGAAGGTCCTGTATATGTAATAACACCAGTACCGTTATTGTAAGCTAAGCTACCATCTCCACCAGCATCAGTAACACTGATACCTGATTTAGTAATAAAAGCAGAGTTAGTATTTGAATAATTTGCTAAATCATTATCAACAACAAAATCTATATTTCCGTTTGTGTCATCATAACCTACAGTTATTAATGTTTCTGTACCATCAAGCATTCCACCTACAAAGTCTTCTACCTGTTCCTGTGTTAATTGAGTGTTAGTATCTGTAGAAGCAAGTGTAAGTGTTCCTGCTGAGTCATCATATGTTGCTGTAACATTTGTACCTCCTACAATTACACCATCAACAAAGTCTTCAACTTGCTCTTGTGTAAGCTGAGTATTTGTATCAGTAGATGCAATAGTTAAAGTACCTGCAGAATCATCATAAGTTAATGAGACATTAGAACCTGCTGTAAGTAGCGAATCTACTCTGTCATCAACTCTTTCGTTTAAGTCTGCAGTAATTTCTCCTAAATCTGTACTAATTGTTAATTGATTATTAGAGTCGTCATATGCTATGTCTATTCCTGATGAAGCAGAATCTACAAGTAATGAAGAAACCCTATCATCAACTCTTTCGTTTAAATCTGTAGTTACTTCAGATAAATCTGCAGTAAGCGTTAATGTTCCAGCAGAATCATCATAAGCTGTATCTACACCAGAGCCACCTATAATTAAAGCGTTTACCCTATCATCAACTCTTTCGTCTGTAAAATAAAGATTTGCACCCTCAGTCAAGTTTGCTGTTGTTAAACCAGATAAACTAGAAACTGTACCTGTTACGTTACCTGTAACATTACCCTCTATATTTGCTATAAGTGTTCCAGTTGCATGTCCTGTTCCACCAGTATCTACTAATGTGTTTGGTTCTGTTTGATTACCAGTCCAAAGAATAAATTTATCTACAGAAGCATCCCATGTAAAACCTAAATATTTAGTTGTAGATGATTCTCTATATTGACCATACCAACCTAAGTCAACAGCATCAGAGGCATTTCCTGAACCTAGTTTCATTAAAACATCTTCAACAGTAACTGTTGCAGTGTTTATAGTTGTTGTATCACCTTGAACCGTGAGGTCACCAGTGACTATTAAATCATTAGATAGTGTTAAATTAGTAAATGTTGGTGAATTAGAAGTTCCTAATCCAATAGAATCTCTTACTGTTGAGCCACTTTCTACTATCCATGTTGAACCATTGGATACTATAAAGTTTCCGTTTGCGTGTGATAATCCTGCTATTGCAGCTAAGTCAGCATCATAAGCAAGAATGTTTGTTCCAATTGATAAACCTAATGCAGTTCTAGCAGCAGAAGCTGTTGTAGCACCTGTACCACCATCATCTATTCCTATAAATTCGACTGCTTGTAGTTCGGCAAAACCTACGGCGTTACCGCCGTTATCATAATTAATTCTTACTGGTGTTTTTTCTGACATTATTCAGCTACTTCCATATCTACCACATGTGTCGAACCAGAGCTATCTAAAATACTTAATTGCAGTGTAGAGTTATCAGATTTAGCAGGCATTAGTACATCTTGAGTCGTTCCAGATGAGTTTTTAAATTCTAATGCTCTTGTACTAACTCCTAAACTTGCTCCGCCTCCAGAAATACTTACTCCTGAAGTTGCAACATTATAGAACTTATTTCTAAGTGGTATGCCTTGGTTTTGACCATTTTGTACCGTTATAGGTACTTTACTAGCCATTGAAAAAGTTTTGGGTATATTGTTAGTTATAGTCATCTTATTTGTAGAAGTATCTGTAGCTAAAGTTACTTTATCTCTGTTTTCTGCATATCTAGCGTCCATTGAAGTATTGTTTTCAGAATCAAAAGTGACCGTATCTGTAGTACTTCCAGCCTGAATAGTATTTTGACCACTTGCAGCAACATTTTGAAAAGCATTTTGATTTGCGTCACCAGAAGTACTTGCTGATATAGTTATCGTATCACTTAGTGGGTCTGAGCTTATACTAACATTAGAACCAGCAATTAGGTTAATAGTATCAGTTGAACTATCTGCGACTATATTATTACCACCAGCAGCAATAGTTTTGAATGCTTCAGCAGCACCTCCGCCACTTGCAGTAATAGTTATTCTATTATTTGAATTATCAGTTGTTATGGATATGCCGGTACCAGCTACTAAGTTAAGTGCTTCTGATAAGTTACTTGAAGTTACAGTATCTTGTCCAGAAACAGTAAAACTTCCATAAGCAAACTGTTGTGAAGGTTGATTGACCCAAGATACATTTCCAAAACCATCAGTTCTTAAAACTTGATTTGCACTACCAGTATTACCATCTATTAATAATTTACCCGATAATAAATCTAAAGCACCGTCAGTAGTGAACTGTGCCCTAGCTGTAGAATCAGTAGCAAATATTACTTTTTTAGAAGCATTCGTACCAATAACAAATGTTCCATCAGAAATAATTGTTTGACCATCAAGAAATAAATTATCATCAACTGATGCAATTTTTACTGTGGCAGTACTTGTGGTAAATCCATAGGAGCCATCTAATATGTGGTCAGCTGATAAGCTGCCACTCATTTGAGTAGTAGAACTGTGTGTTACATCAGCCATCTAACTCAACTGGAATTGAGTTAACAAATTCCGCTCCGAATGACCCTCCTAACTGTCTATAAATATATTTTAATCTGTCTATTTCTTGCACGATATTTTGACAAGCAGTAAACCAATCTTCATACTCACTATGTGTAGGGTCTAACCTATCAACCATTAGTTCAAAGTGTGTTCTCTCATTGTCTGCCATTCTTGCAAGAATGTATTCCTGTTTCCAACTAATATCAACAAATTTATATTCAATATTAAGTTCTTCAGGTATTTGATTATTTTCCATTTAACCCTCCAATACTTCGATTCTAGCAGTTAAATCTGAAATTTGTGTGCTTAGTTCTTGTATAGATTTTGTAAGTATTGGTATTAGCTCTGAAGTTCTTAAACCAAATTCATTTGTATCATTGTCTTCATCAAATTCATCATCAAATCTTGATTCTGTGTAAATAGCTATATTTTGGTCATCACCTTTATGTGTTATTAGTTTTTCTTTAATATCTTGAGCAGAAAAACCTATGTGTGTTCTAGTTCCAGCTACAGCTTCTATAGTTTCTCCATCTTGAACTCCACCACCGAATGCCTTCCATGTAAATTCAATTGGAGTTAAATCGTTTATAAAATCTAATCCTAAATCAGTATTGACAACATTTTCTTTTAAATTTATATCAGATGTTACAATTGAGCCATTTGTTGCTCTAACATCATCCCATCTTAATGAACTTGTGCCCAAGTCTCTAAAGTTGTCTATGCTAGGTGCTAGATGTTGGTAAGACTTATTAGTTGAACCAGCTTCAAATTTAGTACTTCCAGCTCCTCTTAAATATACAGAAGATGTACCAAACCCTACTTGAGAACTATTTTGTGATGATTGAAATGTAGAACCTTTTACAACTCCACTAGCTTGTATACCACCTATGGTAGATATAGAATTACTTGCTGTGCTTCCTGTTGAAGAAATAGAACCAATGGATGTAATACCAAGAGCTGATATAGTTGCACCAGATATTGTCATACCTTGTAATGTTCCACCAGATATACGGTCAGCAGAAATAGAACCAGATACTGTTAAATTATCTAAATTAAGTGTTCCTGTTGTAAGTGTTCCTGCGTTGATAGTAGTACCATTTATTGTTCCACCAGATATAGTGCTTCCAGAAATAGAACCAGATACTGTTAAATTATCTAAGTTTAAACTACTAATACTTGCGTAAGTAAGAGAATTACCAGCTACTTTAGCTTCATTAA
>Ga0181407_1000661_pt1 | contig 11598 bp, 13 predicted proteins | sample 30SPOviralmetaG_FD_130136 | JGI IMG/M metagenome (GOLD analysis project Ga0181407, IMG submission 130136) | Marine viral communities from the oligotrophic San Pedro Time Series (SPOT) site, San Pedro Channel, CA, USA - 30 SPOT_SRF_2012-01-26 | ecosystem: Environmental > Aquatic > Marine > Strait...
ATTCTTAGTTGAATTATATATTATTATTAAAGATAATTTTATATGCGTATAATATATTAGTCGATTCGCCAATGTCAAACGTCCTCACTGTTATCAATCCTCTCACTAAGAGACCCATCAAGATAGGGGGTAAAGTCTATAAGAAACTCTTAACGCAAGGACTTCTAAAAGATGGATATGGAGATGAGAGTAAATATGTTATCTCTGATGAAAATTTACCTCCGCCACTCCCTCTAGAGAGACAGACCGCACATGCTAATCACTTTGTAGAAGAAGAGGAACAGCAGGAAACAGCCCCTACCTCTACTAAGAAGACCCGCAAAAAGAGGCCGTATGTCCGCTCTAATAATGTCCAAGAGAGAATTACAGATTATGCTGTTCAGGGAATTAAAAAGAATCTATCAACTATTCAAGATCTTAAACCAAATGCTGATGATTTTACAGAAGAAGATGATGATAATTTAAACAGATTAATCCACCAGATGATTATGGATGAGATCGCTCAAGATGGTGACGGCTCTGAGAAATATGCTGTTGAGGACTAATAAATATCAAAAACTATATTATATAAAACTATTTTTTTTATATGTTTATATATAACCAATAATGTCATTTATCAAAGAAGAGATATCTATTATTGTTTCAAGTGACTACAAAGCCGGGGCAACGAACCGCTCATCTGATGGTTCTCGCTTTGAGATTCAACTCGATGGAGATGGGTTAAATATCCCACGAGATGCTATGAATGTAACTGTAGAAGTAGAGCAAGCCACGATTTGGTGGAGTATCCCTAATATCATAACAGGACAGAATGATAAATTTTATGTCTACGGAGATTCAGATGATGCTGTCCCTGTCCCTCAACTATACACATTAACAATCCCACAAGGGCTATATGATTTATCTGCTCTTAATCTTGCTATCTTATCTGAACTAGAATCAGCCGGCGCACGTACAACAGATGGGACAGGATCCTCACTTCCTTTGATTTCAATGAGTGCTGACTCTTCAACGCAGAAAGTAAGACTTCGTTTTAACTATGATAATGTATATGTAGATTTTAGCCAACCTAATACTATGAGGGAGATCTTAGGATTTAATGCTGCTGTTATTGGTCCTTTTGCTACAGCCCCTGTGAATGTATTAGCAGATAGCACCGCCCAGTTTAATACTATCAATTATTTCTTAATTCATTCTGATATTGTTTCTAAGGGTGTCCGTTTTAATAATGTCTATAATCAAACTATAGCTCAAGTATTAATCGATGTTGCCCCTGGGTCTCAAATCGTATCTCAACCCTTTAATCCTGCTAGAAGTAATGCTGATGAACTGGCTGGCACTAAGCGCTCAAATCTAAGATTCTGGCTAACTGATGACCAAGACCGCCCAGTGAATACCAACAATGAAGACTGGAGTGCGCGCATTGTTATCCATTATATGCGCCCTATGTTAGTAAAACATAATTAAAAAAATATATCTTGTTATATAAAGATGAGCTCCCCATCAGATAGTAAACTATACTCACAGGTTAAAAAAAAGATATATAAAAAGAATCCTAAACATTCTGCATATAGATCTGGTCAGGTAATAAAAACATACTTGTCAGAATTCAAAAGAAGATATGGGGATAATACCCCTCCTTATATTGGAAAAAAAAAGACAAACCAGGGACTATCTAGATGGTTTAGAGAGAAATGGAGAAATCAGAGAGGAGAAGTAGGATATCGTTTTAAGTCAGATATTTATAGACCAACTCAGCGTATATCATCTAAGACTCCTAAAACATTATCTCAGTTGTCCATAAAAGATATTCAAAAGGCGAGAAATCAGAAATACAGAACAGGTAGAGTTAATAAGTTTTAATATTATAAAACTATTTTTTTTATAGTATATATATAGTCTAAATGAAAAGATTAAACCAATCTAGAGGTGGAAACCCTGCACGGCAGCCAAGTCATAGCAAGCCGGAGTATTATGATATTTCAGGTGATGGATATTTAACAGATTTAATTAATAAATTGCCAAGCTCAGATAGTTCAGCCCGTCCTATGTTCTCGGGTGAGAAACATATGGTTTTAAAACTCAAAAATGGAAGATCTGGGATGGCGAACTGGATGGGTCCCGGAACCCATGTCATAGATAGAGTAAGACGCGGAGACCCTGGAAGAACGCCAGCAGATATGGTTGCTAAGAGGCACGATATTGATTTTACTTTAGCTCAAGAGGCATCCAATAAAAAAGAACAGATTAAACTAGCGAGAGCAGCAGACAAACGCATGGTTTCATCCCTTAGAAAGATACAGAAGGGCGCGCATGGTGGAGATTCTTTTAGAAATATTCAGGCTGGGCTACGAGGCATCGAGTCTAAAATGGCATTAGAAAATAGGGGCTTATTGAATCCTTCTAGGTTTGCTGGTGAATTAGTCAAACACAACCCTGCAGATTCTACTATGCTCAAAAAAGAAAGAAGTAAATTAACTCAACAAGGATATGGTATGCTCCCAGGGTCTGGGCTAAAATCTCAAGTGATGAAAAAATTAAAACGAGATCGTATGAAAAAAAATGCGGTATCTCAAACTATGAAAATGAGTGGGCGAGGGTTAACGCTTCCGGGTGGTCAGATGCTATCAAATGCTAACCTATTAAAATTCATCACAAAAGATATGTTGCCAAATCTACTTAAATCAAGTGGACTTTCTAAGATCCCTATGAAAACAATAGCGCCCGTTATAGGTTCAGTTCTTAAAATGTCTAAGGGTAAAAACCTCAAGGGACTGGCTCAAAATCTATCTCATGCTGTTTTACCATTAATGACTCTTAAACATCTTAAAATGGCCAAGGCTATGCGTGGTTCTGGATTAATGGATTCTCTAGCTTTTATGAAAAAAAAACTTAATGATAAAATGATATCTGCTATTATGGGAGCTTTAAAAATGTATATTGGTCAACTAGGGACTAAAGGAAAAGGTCTCACTCTACCAGGCGGGGGTCTAAAATTACCCGGACAGGGCATGTGTGGATCTGGTTTCTTTTCGAGCATAGGTAATGCCTTTAAAAAAGTAGGAAAATCTATCGTGAGTAATCCCCTCAGACTCGCAGGTGCTATTGGGACCCTTGGATTATCTGAAAGTTTCCTAACTCCTGCTCAGTTACTCAAAGAATCCACTGGTATTAAATCGAGTCAAGTTATTGATAAAATTGCTCCTATAGTGGCTACAGCTTCTGGTAACCCTGAATTAGCACTTGGGTCTAAACTTACTAGCGGTGTTTTGAAAACCATGGATCTATAAAAATCTTACCCATTATTAATAATTATTTATTTTTTTGAGATTATTTATTTATTTTATAAAAAGATATTATAACCTATTATATATAACGATATACTACGAGTATAAACGAAACTATGAGTGTTTTTGATTTAGACACAGATGTAAAACAATTGGCATCCTCTAATGGTGCTATTACTAAAATGGAATACCAGCAGGTAACCCCAACTCGAGATGTAACCTCAAATAATTTCAGTAATGGTGCTATCCATTTTAAATTTTCTAATAGCGGAGTTCGCAGATGGATCCCATCTAAAACCTACCTCAGGACACGTATTCGATTAACAAAAGGAAATGGAGACCCTATCGATACGGCATTTGGTGCTGCCCCCAACATGGCTCTTTGTGGAAATCTTTTCCAGTCTGGTGAGTTTAGAATTAATGACAAAGTAGTGTCTCGTGTAGGTGATTACCTTTCCCAGGTTGATAGTTTAGAAACTCGATTAACTAAGTCTAGAAGTTGGCTTCAGAGCATTGGAGAGTCCTCAAACTGGTGGAGTGAGTCTCAAGCACTAAGGCTCGCCGAGGTCGCTAACGATGGAAAAGTAGTCACAAACTCTACTCCTGTTCTACCCGCTGAAACTGTAGAGCCGGATACTTCTATCGGATATGATGCTCTTAACTCGGTAGCATATGCTGCAGCCACTGGTGTGGTAACGTTTGCTGCTGGTGGTGGTGCTGCTGTGCCAAACACTGATGTGAATTTTGCCGTTGGTGATTTTCTAATCCTAACTGCCGGAACTGTCGGCGATGGTGCTCTTAACGTGAAACTCGAAGTGCTAGCTGTTGCTGCTGCTGCGACTATGACAGTACGTGCTGATATTGCTGCCGATATCGGAGCTGCTAATGATATCCGATTTTCTCGTGCTCGTCCTAATGAAAATGTTGCCCCTGACTCTCGTCAAGTTGGATCTTTCGAATTAATCTGGCAACCCCCTCTAAGTATCTTTAAGGTCGAGAAGGCGCTACCCTGTGGAGATTATGAGATGGTGCTAAACCCTCAGACCTTCCAGACCTTTCAAAAGAGGGCTATTGAGTCTATTCTAGGTGCTGCCTCAATTGACTCTGCTCCTTCTTCAGGTGGGCTCGCTACTCAGGTTAAATGCGATATTGTTGACATGTTCATGTATTGTGCTATGGTCGATGGTCCTCGAGTTGATGATCTCACCTATCTCCTTGATTTAACTCAGACTAGATGCCAAGCTCAAGTTATTAATAATCCCTCTTTTGGACAGAAGAACTTCGATGTATCTCCTAGTACGTATGCTCTTACTACGGCATATCAGGATGCTCGCATTGGAGAAAACACTGCTCTCTCACCCGCCAAATTCCGATCTTACGAAGACACTCTAACCCCAGCGACGCCTCAAGAGTTGAAATTAACTCGAGCGTATTTGAACTATGCTGGCCAAAATCTTCCTGCTCCTGATGCTGATCCCTCGTTCGTGGCTGGAGAAGATTTCACTACTCAAAGGTATGCTGACTCTCAACTCTACTCAGGAGCTTATTATGATGCTGGAGGATGCGAGACTATCCAAGAGTGGCATGAGCGTGGTGCTTATTATCATTATAAGATTCCCAGAGATGCTACTGATAGGAGCACTCGTGTAACAGTTCATCAAGGATTTCAGGCGGGAACAGATATCGAGCATATGCGTGTTCTTCTCTTTGATCACTCTATGCAGGTATGCCGTGTATCTATCCAAGATGGCCGAGTAACGAATGTTGAACTCGAAGACGCATAAGTAAGACTGGAGTTAAAAAAATCAATAACTATTATAAAATTATATTTTTTTCTAAGTATAGATATAGACAAATAAACTATGCCACAAAGATTAACTGTAGCACAACAAAGAAACCTATATAGGGCTCTGCCAACATCCCGTAAACTGCTAGTAAAGAAAACATGTAGAGAGTGCCAAATGAAAGGAGATGGTATTATGGATATCATTAAAAAAGTTGGTAGATCACTCGGTGCTGTAGGAAAAGAAATAGGACCCACTGTTATCAAAGAAATTATCGCTCCTATGCTACTAAAGAAATATGTTGGTAAAGGTCTTACTCTCCCAGGCGGAGGGTTAAAAAAAAAGGCTCCAAGAAAAAAGAAAACGATGCCGAAAAAGTATCTTTTGTAAAGTATAAAACCATGGATGAAAAAACAGCACACAGAGAGTATAATAAAATATTAAAATCAGTTAAGAAAAGAGTAGGCGGTAAAACTACATATTTAGGACAACTAGATAGAGCAGGAAAGGATATATTTGGATCTAGATTTCATGGTGTATATCCTTCTGATAAGATACCAAAATTAACAGATAGAAAACCATACGCTATCCTCAATTTAGATAGGAGCGATGAACCTGGTTCTCATTGGGTATCTCTGGCAAAGGTAGGGAATAATAGTATTGTATATGATTCATTTGGCCGTCACCACACAAAAATAATACCATCTCTTTTATACTCAGGAAATGGAAAACTAATATCAACTGACGACGACCAAGAACAGCATATAATGGCTACCGATTGCGGTGCAAGATCTCTTGGATTTTTACAATTCTTAGATAAACACGGGGCTGAAAATTCATTATTAATTTGATAATAAAAATATAGATATATAGATATACATAATGGCTGATAAGTTTTTAAACACAGGAAAGGGTGAGGTCAACTTAACTGATGGAAGTGTTCAAATAATCGCTGCTTCTTTGGGCGCCGTTGACCTACAAGCCTCTAAACCAGTAAAAACAAATGCTGTGAAACAACTAGTATCTGGTGATTTAGAAATATCAGATATCACAAATCTACAATCAGAATTAATAGAAAAAAAAGAATTATCATTTTATGAGGACGATAATGCAAGAGTTAATCCCCCTGCTGGAGAGTTGAAACTATACGCTAAAACAGATAAACGATTATATAAATTAAATGACCAAGGAGATGAAAAACAAATAGGGAATGTTTACTCTACTGGAAGCTCTACAAATAGCCATTTAGTAGTATGGCAGGGTGGATCTGGAGACCATATACAGGATAGCGGAATACACTATAATAGCAATACACACGCATTAGAAAACGTTGAGATTTTACAGAATGGATTAGATGAGATTATTTTAAATGGTGGTAATATTGAACTGGTAACTTCAAATATTGCATTAAAGGGTTCAATTGACTGCTATAGCAATAATATCACAAATGTGAATACTTTGAATGGTATTACTCCAACCACTATTTTATTAAATAATGGAACTACACCTATGACAGGCACTTATACACCCAGTGTAGCACAAGATATAGCCACGAAGGATTACGTTGATACTAATAGCACGAGTGGTAACTATCTAAAAATAGATGGGACTTCTACGATGGCTGGAGATCTTAAAATGGCAGATAATAATATTGAATTTGTGGATGGAGCAAACAATTCTTCTATAGAACCAAGTGCTTTCTTAGAAATCAAAGATGAGAATAGAATTAAATTATCAAAATATACTGGTAATGCTAATTTTTATGAGTTTCCTTTAATATTAGACCCATTTGACCCAGCAGTATTTCGAACATATGTTCAGTTTGATCATCAGACAAATTTTAATGCTGCTGCTTTTGCGGAGAGTTATTTTGAAGTTCGAGGAACTAATGGAAATCTAAACAATATAAACCAGCAACAGCTATTTTTAAGGCATCCTAATTCTACAACCAGTGGGTGGTGGCTAGGAGCTCAATGGCACACACCAAGCACTAGTGATAACGATTTCTATTTTCAGGTGGTTTATTCTAATGGAGCAACTCATATTCCGGGCTTTATTCAAGATGGTGTTAATACAAACCCACCGACCCAAATGAATTTCACTGCCCAGCATAGAACATATACTGAATTAAAATACAGCGATGATATGATCGGAAAATTAATGGTATCAACAGGAGAATATATGAATATGCTAAAAATCGATGCTGAAGTTTCAACACAGGCGAGTATTCAAATAAACGATGCTCACCCTATAGTAGTAGAGTGTAATGAGATAGCAAGTAAACGAGTATTTGGTGTATGTGGTGGGCTAGAAGAAGAGAAACGAAATTTTAACTCTGGTCTATGTGTAGCTCTCTATGATAAAGATATTAGTGATAATAGAATTTTCTGTAACGGAGGCGGTGAGGGCTCTATTTTAGTTATAGATGGTCAAACATACGAAAACGGGGATTTATTACAATCATATTATTGCTATGCCTCAAAACAGAGTGATGATATTATCCGATCTTCCAGCGTTGCAAAAATAACTTGCGATATAGATTTTGATAATATTCCTATGGAAGATGTCCGTATTTTTAAAGGCGCTGACAGCAATAACCAACCTATTTTTGAAAATGTGCTAAATCCAGATGGTTCTGTAAAACAGCAGCCTAGATATTCAGTGAGAACAATTGAATTAAATGGTGAGACCCGACAGGTAGCATTAGTTGGCTGTGTGTATTTGATGAGTTAAAAAAATAAATATAGTAGTATAGTATAAGATGGAGAAATTAAAAAAAAGAGCGATAGCATTAGATAGTAATATTAAAGACTTAAAACGTTCAACCCGTAAAGGTAAAAAATGGATGGTAATCCACAGGGATAACTCTAAGACGCACTTTGGAGCATATGGAATGTCTGATTTTAATATCCATAAAGACCCCGCACGAAGGGATAGATATAGAACACGGCATAGTAAAATTAAACTTAAAGACGGGAGGCTCGCATACAAAGTTAAGGGGACGCCTGCCTTTTATAGTTGGTATCTTCTCTGGAATTGATTTGTTAAAAAGATATCTTTTTTTATTATATAATAATGAACGCTCTTTCTATCATACACGATAAAGAGCCAGATTTAGAGATGTCAGATTTTGAAAATGATTCACCTCAGGAAACAAATTCAATAAGCAGGCTAGACCACACAGATAATATATATAAGGGGTGCTGTAATTATAGCACAGATAAACGTTTACTCATACTAGGGACTCAAATAGGGTTATCCTCTATTATCATTATATGGTGTGGTGTGATGATAGCCATAAAAAAAGAAGATAATAATGGGATTTATATGTCGTTAATGTCTTCTGTTCTTAGTTTCTGGATGGGTAGACAACACAATGAAAAGGTATAAAAAGATATTATTATTTATATATAGCGATGGACAAAAAAAAATATATTATTGATCATAGCCAGTATCTATTCAAGAGACATAAGGTTCTGATACTGCATTTTATAAAAAACTCTATCCCTGTAAGAATTAATGAGGCTATGGATGGCTGCCGTATCAACTTAGATGTTATAGATTCAAAAAAAATAGATGAGTTATATGATTTAGTTATCAGATTAGAGAATATAGAAATAGAAAATACACAGGCTTCTGGATCATTACTCAATATCTGATAATTCACCGATTTCTTCATGGAGTTGATGAATTTTACTTTTCTTATGAGTGGATTTATTCCTTAGAGTATATTTCCCACCGCAAGAGCACGTATGATGAACATTGCGTCTAGTATTATTTTTCTCTTTATTATCTCGATACCATTTCCTTACATTGCCCAATATTTTAATCTTATTTTCATCGTAATATTCTTTTGGAGATCTACCAGGGATATTCTTATTAGTGGTAAAGAGAGTCCGTCTAATAATATGTCCTTCTCTTTTTAGTAATTCCTGTTTAGTATGGCATGGATATTCCTCAATTAGTTCAATATAATTATCTGGATATCTGATAACCTCAAATGAAGAAAGATATTTTTTTCCCCCTTTAGAGAAGTCATCGAATTTCTTTCTATGCTGAAATAGTCTAGTCTCTAATGAGCCTGTAGTAGATCCAATATAGACCATAGTTGAGTTATGCGATTTAATTGCGTAAATTTTACCTGATGAGAATTTGTTCATGTTTTAGTTGGTATATATAGGCGCATATTTTTCTCGCTTAATTTAATTAATTAATTATTACGATCACATTATACAGCACCAATTAAATTCTGCAATCTATCTTCTTGTATTTCGATACCACCATTATTCAGAGCCTTCAAAATTCTAGCAACAGATACTTTATTATAAGGGACTCCAGATTTTCGAATGGTTTTCTTAGTCCGAGCCTTGTATTTACCTCTGCCCTTCTTCTCTGTAGGAGCATGGATATCAACCTTATTGTACGTATAGACCTTACACAAGTCTGAGTCCTTTATCCTCTGACGGATACAATATATGTGGTTACCGATCTCTTCTACCTGCTGTTTATAATAACCAGGGTAGTTATCATATAGGATAGTCTCGACATTCAGATATTTTGGCATAGTGATGTGTTTTTTTTGTTCCTATATATTAATAAATATAATTAATTACCTTTAAATAATAAATACTTTTATTTCATTATAGCCGTTTATTTGGTTATTTATTCATTATAATTGATTCTTTTATCTTTTTTTTATTTAATTATTTAATTTTAATAAATTTTATTTTAATCTAAATATATATATATTAATTATAAATATCTGACAGCCATGCAAAACCACTTCCAATTTCTGAGGGATAGATTCAACAGGACTGATAAAAAAGGAAAAGAAACCACTGATGGTGCTATTTATGCTATGATAGCAAATCACTCAGATATTAAAAAAGCAGTAGAAGATTACGCTGTAGGGTTCAATTTTCAACCTGTGAAAACGATCGGTAAGGCACCCGTTGTGAAATGGTCAGATGCGCATTATAAACCCGAAGATAACAAACCAGAGAATTTCTTACCGGGCAACAACATAGCCATACGGACAGGTAAAGCATCCGGCATAACGATACTCGATATTGATAATAAGACCTATAAGGGTATAAATACTATTCAATTATTTAGAAAATTAATGACATTCTATATGCACTATGGTTACGAAAAAGAAGAAACCAAAGAATTCTATGATAAATGCCCTTACTCAAAAACTGGTGGTGGGGGTCTCCATTTTGTTATGCCATACATGAAAGATATTAGATCTGGCGATAGTGTCCCTTCTTATACTGACGGAAAAGATACATTTAAATTATCCATAGATGTTAAAAATGATAAGAGTCTATGTACATTCCCGCCTAGTATCCATAGAACAAGCAATAAATATCAGTGGGTTCATGACCTCTATGATTATAAATTAATATCTCCTCCTAATTGGATTAAATCGATAATGGAAGGTGCTACTATCCACAATGTTAATGGCTGGTATTATATTTATCATATTCCAGTTCTTGACGATGAAGGCGGAGTAAATATAGAAACTGATGATTTTGATTTTAGTAAAACTGATAAAAAAGATATGCCAAAAACTATAGATGAGTTTAGAGATGTTGTTATGCGTATACCTTCAGAAATGGCTGATAATCTTAGTCAGTGGAAGTCTGTTTTATGGGCTATAAGATGGACTGCTCTATGCTGTGAATATCATAAACACGCTACTATAGATGGAGAAAAAGCCCTAGAGATAGCAGATGAATTCTCTAGACAATCTGATAAATATTGCGATATCGATGATGTCCAGCGGACGATGAATGAGGACAAACAAGGTCGCATTAAATTCGGATCCTTAATATTCTGGGCTAAAAATAACATAGCGAAATCAAAAAAGATATGCGAAGATATTAAAAATGATTTGTTCCTTGATGTTAACAGCCTCTATAAAAATCAATCTGCTGAAGAGAAAGATATTACATTTGAGCATTTTGGACAATATAGAGATTTAGTGAGGATGTCTAAATCAAAGGGTGGGTTATCCTTACTCAGTGTTATCAAATATATCCGTTCGACTATGGTAGTAATTACAAATGGAGGTAATCAGTCTGTTTTTACTAAATGTTTAAAGACCCAGAGGGTTACTGATGGTGATGAACTTAAAACCTATTTTTATAATAATACTACTATGAAAGGATACCTTGAAACCTTAGATGTAAAATGCCCTATACTCAATATCTCAGAAGATTCAGAAGAGAAATATTATAATCCCAAAAAATATCTTTTATCTGTTGCTATTAAGAAATTATCTCAAGAGGAAGGAGTATTGCCATCATGTGATGTCCCTGAATTTATCCCTTATCTGCACGAAGATCCAACCTGTAAATATACATTCAATTTATTCACTGGGTTTCCGCTATATGATATAGTAAAGAAATCTGATAATATTAATGATTTTAAAAAGAGTAAATTTTATGACCATACCCTATCCCATACATGTGATAATAACGAGTTAGCGTTTGAATACCTCCTTAACTGGATAGCGCACCTTA
>Ga0181407_1000662_pt1 | contig 11564 bp, 20 predicted proteins | sample 30SPOviralmetaG_FD_130136 | JGI IMG/M metagenome (GOLD analysis project Ga0181407, IMG submission 130136) | Marine viral communities from the oligotrophic San Pedro Time Series (SPOT) site, San Pedro Channel, CA, USA - 30 SPOT_SRF_2012-01-26 | ecosystem: Environmental > Aquatic > Marine > Strait...
AATGGAATGAAAAATATCAGTTAGATTTAATTGGTAGAGATTATTGTAGAGATCGTTCTATTGCTTGTACTGAACAAGAGTTTAACTTTTTAATTGAGTGGAAAGCACAAAAAGGAAGATTTGTTGTTGCACACTCAAAATGGATTAAGTCTATTTTAGACCAGATGAAAGAAATTAAACTTGGTTTAAAAGGTTATAAATATTTAGACGAGGCATTGGAACTTTGTACTGAACTTGGTTTAAATATTACTGACGCAGAAATAATCAGAACTAATAGTACAGGACTTGTAATCTATAACCCTAAAAATCTTGCAGAAAGAATTAAGGGAATGAAGAACAAAAATCAATCAAGAGCAGATAAGATAAAAGCGAGGTTATTATACGAAAATAATAATGCAGAAAGTGTAAATTAAGCTATTGACAATTATGGGACTATCCTATAAGATAGTCCCCAGAAAGAGAGAAATACATATGACTAAAACATTTTACATAACTTATTGGGCTAATAAGCACAAAAAGCACATAACAAGACAAGGCAAACATGACGATAAAAGCAGATATGGTACATCAAAACAAGGTGTCCCTTATTATGTTTATTATGATTTAGACAGTCATGGTTATAGAACTGCGACTACAAGTTGGAAAGTGAGGCACTAATGAAATTACTATTAATGTTATTAGGTGTAATCATGGCACAAGTAAGTTTAATTATTGCATTCCATACATCACATTTAATTGTTTCAGTATTACTATTATTTTTAAGTGTGGTTATGATATTTGGGGGGTTGCCAAGATATGACATTTAATTGGTGCCATGGTCCGAACTGCCATACCCACACAACACAATCAAGAGTGAGAGGCAGTAAAGGAAACAAAGTATTAAGAACAATGAAAGTAAAATACACCCACCCTGTTGAGGGTTATTGGTTTAGACATTGGTGTAATTACTTTTGTAATCAATCTTGTTTAATGGAATTTGTTGAAAAGAATATACAAGGTATGATCGCACTAGCGCCAAGACGAGAGCCACTAGAAACACCAATCAAGGATCCAGTAAAAGACTCATCAAGGTATTATAATCAATGGAACATTGAAAAGAAAGTGGGTTGACAATGTTAGACTTATCCTATATGTTCAAGGACATGACAGAAAGAAATATAAAAGCAACTAATCCTTATTCTGGTCAATCAGAAATGTTAACACCAGAAGAGCACAAGTTATATATCCAAATCAAAGAGGCTGAATTAGATGAGGACTATAAGACTATGCAAAAAGGTTTATCTAAATTTAGTAGAATGAATGCTAAAGCATACATGACATTACTAGATTAACTCTCTCTCCCTGGCCCTAACGGGCCAGGGGTTACCTGATAGAGGTACCAAGCCAATTCCAAAATCCGAAATCTTTTTAATTATTAATTAGTACATGTAACAGGGGTCCCACAACCTGGGGTTATATAGCTTGATTTTCATGGTTAATACCTATAAATTCATTTAGACTTAAAAATCAACATGTAAAAAAATTTTACAAAAAATTTTTCAAATGCAAATAGACTTAGATAAAATAAATAAATTACCACCTGACGTTCGAGATAGATTTAAAAAAATATTAGTAAAATACAAAGAAGAAGATAAGAAAGAACTTGCACAGAATGACTTCCTTGCATTTGTAAAAACTATATGGCCTGAATTTATTGAAGGTGCACACCACAAAACAATTGCAGATAAATTTAATAAGTTAGCATCAGGTGAAATAAAAAGATTAATTGTGAATATGCCACCAAGACATACAAAGTCGGAGTTTGCATCTACACTATTACCAGCTTGGATGATTGGGAAAAGTCCAAAGCTAAAAATAATACAAACTACCCACACAGGAGAACTTGCAGTACGTTTTGGTCGTAAAGCTAAAACACTAATTGACTCTCCAGAATATCAACAGATATTTAAAACAAGACTAAGAGAAGACAGCCAGGCCGCTGGTCGCTGGGAAACTGCTCAAGGTGGCGAGTACTTTGCTGCCGGAGTCGGTGGAGCAATCACAGGTCGAGGTGCTGATTTATTAATCATCGATGATCCACACTCGGAACAAGACGCTATGAACTTAACAGCTTTAGAACGAGCGTACGAGTGGTACACATCCGGTCCAAGACAACGTTTACAACCAGGCGGTAAAATCGTTTGTGTTATGACACGTTGGAATGTAAAGGACCTTACAGGAATTCTTATAAAGAACCAAACAGAGCCCAAGTCAGATCAATGGGACGTGGTAGAGTTTCCGGCAATAATGCCGAGTGGTAAACCTGTATGGCCGGAGTACTGGAAGATCGACGAACTGGAATCAGTGAAGGCATCATTATCACTCGGCAAATGGAATGCACAGTGGATGCAAAACCCAACGTCTGAAGAAGGTGCGATTTTAAAAAGAGAGTGGTGGAAAGATTGGGATAAAGATTACATACCATCATTAGATCATGTGATACAATCATACGATACAGCATTTATGAAAAAGGAGACAGCTGATTATAGTGCAATAACAACTTGGGGTATTTTTCGAGAGCATGAAGAAGGACCACCACAATTAATATTACTTGATGCAATGAAAGATCGATACGAGTTTCCAGAATTACGTCGTGTTGCAAAAGAACAATATGATTACTGGCAACCAGAAACTGTATTGATTGAGTCTAAAGCATCAGGATTACCACTAACCTATGAGTTAAGAAATATGGGTATACCTGTTGTAAACTTCACACCATCAAGAGGAAATGACAAACATACTCGTGTTAATTCTGTTGCACCTCTGTTTGAATCTGGTAGTATATGGGCTCCTTTAAGTAAACAGTTCGCTCAAGAAGTTGTTGAAGAGTGTGCTGCGTTTCCATATGGAGACCATGATGACTTAGTTGACAGTACAACTCAAGCTGTTATGAGATTTAGACAAGGTGGTTTAATAGGACATCCTGAAGATTATCAAGATGAAAAACTACCTAAAAAAAACTATAAGTATTATTGGTAAAAAATTATGGGTGCAATTGCAAGATTTTTATTAGCTTTAAATAGACTAGCTAGAACAAAAGGAATTAAAATAGAAGACGCATATAAATTTGCTAAACAAGAGTTTGGTGAATTAACTCCACTACTTAAAAAACAAATTCAAAATATTTTTAATAAAATTAAAAAACCAGTGGTTGGTAAACCTGGTAAAAAAGAAGGCACAGTTGTTCCGATGGTCAAAGAAGGTGCAAAGAAAGCTGAAGGTATCGAAACTCTTGAAGATAGTAGTCCATTGATGAATAGACTTGATAAAAAAGTTGAAGAGATGAGACTTTCAGATGATGACCCTATGGGTGACCTTGAACAGATATTAAATCCAAGAAGACCAGGTGGATCTTTAGACCCGGCGATCGGAATCACGAGAGCACTCGTTAGAAGAATTTTAGATAAAAAAGGAATTGAGATTGGTAAAGGTAAAGATCCAATAGATGTATTCACAGATACTTTTGGTGAGGCTATATCTGATGTAAATAACCTTGCTGAAGAAATGATTGAGATAGATTCAAGAGGTGGTGGTATGAAAGACATGGATCAAATGTTAGAGATAGAAGGTTTGTTCGATATTGAGATACCTACTAACCCACAAAAAGGATTAACAGATGATGAGTTATTAGAGATGGTAAAAAAAGATGCAAAAGAAAAAGAAATGTTAGAAGACTTTGATCCAACATTTAGAAAACCAAATGCAAAAGGTGGTTTAACAAGAACAAGTTATGCTATGGGTAAAGGCCCAGTATTACCAAGCGATGAAGATCCAATAAATCCTTTTGGTCCAAAACCTGAAGGCCCCGTGTTGCCTGACAAAAGTATGATAGCATCAGCACCCGATGTTATGGATTCATTAAATGACTTAGCTCAAATGTTATTTGGTAAAAATCTAGATCAACTTACTGATGATGAATATGATTCTTTACTAGACGCAGCTAGAGATTCTAGAGCAACAGGCGGCAGGGTTCAAGCGGCAAGCGGCGGGCTAGCTGATATATTAAAGGTATAATGAAGATACACGAATACAACGAGATGATGGCGTATTTGATGCGACCAGAGCCTAGACAGATGTTGGCAACAGGAACTCAACCTAGAACTACTGCTGGAACTTTTGATAAAGTTTATAGCATGGAAGAGATTAGAAAGTTAGCTAAAGAACTAAATGTAAGTGAGTTTAGAGATGGTGTCAAACTAAGTCCCGAAGAGTTTAGATCAAATGTTACTAAATCTTTATCAAGAATAAATTTTTATAAAAATCAGTTTAAATCTTTATCACCTGCAAAACAAAAATCTTACATGAAAGATTTTAAAAAACAGATACTTAAACATCAAGATGGTGGTTTTTATTTATCTGCAAAAGAAAGAGTGCCTAATGCAACTTTTGTAAAAAAATATTTTCCTAATATAAATCCTAAAACTGCAAATAAAATTGTTACTAGTATAAATGGAACATTACTTAATGATTTTAAAAATAAAGGTAATGTTATTAAAACATCTCCAAAAGCAAATGCCAATGCGATTAGAATGGAAGACATGAGAAAAATAACAAACCCAACTTTTGAAGCAGCTGAAGGAGTTCAGGGAACTAAAGGAGCAAGTTTACAGCACGTCGCTTCTAAAAACAGAATGGTTAAATTAAATAATTTAGCTTACTTAGAAAAAGTTTTAAACTCTAGTGGATCTCAAAATGATAAACGAATAAAAATAATTGAAAAAGAAGTAGATAGATTAATTAAAGCAAAACCTAAAAATTATGTTCAAAGAATAAATGATTTAAACACTGAAGGTATGGCATTAGCCTCTGGTTATATAAAAAAAGATGGTAAAATAGTTAAAGGACCTATTGCAGGATATTCTGAGTTTAGAGTTAAAGATCCAATAAATCAAAAAGAATATTTTTTTGGAAAAGATGACACCAAAACAATTCTTCCTGATAAAGATCCAGTTTTAATTCAACAAGACGCTGATCTTATAGATAAACCTGTTAAAGATATGAATCCTGAAGAATTAAAAAGAGCAAGAGAAATAGCAAGAAAAAAACAAATTGATTTTAGAAAAATAATGTCTGGAACAGGTAAAGTTTTAAAAGGTGTTGGTAAAGTTGTGAAACCTATAGGTTATGCTATGGGACCTGCTGCTGTTTTGTCGGCAAGAGCAAAAGCAGATGACATGGGTATAGAATTATCTATTGCGGATCAAGCTAAAGCTTTTGATGCTGGAGATGCAGATGTAGCAATTGATAGTTATAAAAGAAGAACTGACCCAGAATTTGCTGCACAAGAGCGAGCAAAAGATTTAGCACAGATGACAGATGATTTTGAAGAAGTCGGATTAGATGACATAGGTATGCAGGAATACACAGAGGATTATAAGATATGATTGGTAAAAAATCAGGCCCACCACCTAAATCTGGACCAATGCCTCAAGGGTTGAATATTAACTATAATACTGTTAAGACAGTGAAACTGGAGAAAATAAATGGCAGAAATAGACAAGTCTTTACCAAACGTAAAGCAAACAATAAACGTTCCTAGTCCTGAAGAAGTACAGGTAGAATTACAAGAAGAACAACAACCAGATCAACCAATCGACATTCAACCAAATGAAGATGGCAGTGTTGATATAAACTTTGACCCATCAATAGGTAGTCAAGAACAAGGTGAAGATCATTTTGCAAATCTTGCAGAGTTACTACCTGAAGAAGTATTATCTCCAATAGGTCATAGTTTATATGAAAATTATCAAGACTACAAAGCATCAAGAAAAGATTGGGAAAACTCTTACACAAAAGGTTTAGATCTTTTAGGATTTAAATATGAAGATAACACAGAACCATTCAAAGGTGCATCTGGTGCAGTTCACCCAGTATTAGCAGAAGCTGTAACACAGTTTCAATCTTTAGCTTACAAAGAATTATTACCATCAAGTGGTCCAGTTAGAACTCAAATTATTGGTACACCAACTCCAGACAAAGAAGCTCAGTCAATGAGAGTTAAAGAATTTATGAATTACCAGATCATGGGTGAGATGAAAGAATATGAATCTGAGTTTGATCAGATGTTATTTTATTTACCACTTACAGGATCTACATTTAAAAAAGTTTACTACGATGAAATTATGCAGAGAACAGTATCTAAGTTTGTTCCTGCTGATGACTTAGTTGTTCCGTACACGGCTACCTCATTAGACGATGCGGAAACAATTATTCATGTTGTTAAAATGTCAGAGAACGAACTTCGAAAACAACAGGTTGGTGGTTTCTATAGAGATATAGAGTTAACTCCAGGTCAACCAAATGAAACAGAGTCAGAAAAAAAAGAGCGAGAGTTAGGTGGCATGAGTAAAGGTAGAGATCAAAGGATGTTTACACTTTTAGAGTGCCATGCAACTCTTGACATAGAAGGTTTTGAAGATATGGATACACAAGGTGAGCCAACAGGAATTAAACTTCCATACATTGTAACAATCGAAGAAGGTTCACGTGAAGTATTATCTATTAGAAGAAACTATGAAGTAGGTGATGCAACAAGAAATAAAATACAATATTTCGTACACTTTAAATTTTTACCGGGTTTAGGTTTTTATGGTTTTGGTTTGATACATATGATTGGTGGATTATCAAGATCAGCAACTGCAGCATTAAGATCTTTACTTGACGCCGGAACCCTGTCTAATTTACCAGCAGGATTCAAGATGCGTGGGATCAAGATGCGAGACGAAGCACAACCAATTCAACCGGGGGAGTTTAGAGATGTAGATGCACCAGGTGGTAATTTAAAAGATGCATTTATGCCATTACCATTTAAAGAACCATCACCAACATTATTACAATTGATGAGTGTTGTAGTTGGTGCCGGACAAAGATTTGCATCTATTGCAGATATGCAAGTAGGAGAAGGCAATCAAAATGCAGCAGTTGGTACAACTGTTGCTCTTCTTGAAAGAGGATCTAGAACAATGTCAGCAATTCATAAAAGATTATATGCTTCTATGAAACGTGAGTTTAGTTTAATGGCGAGAGTTTTTAAACTTTACTTACCTCCAGTTTATCCATATGATGTTGTTGGCGGTCAAAGGCAAATCAAACAAACTGATTTCGACGACCGAATAGATATATTGCCAGTTGCGGACCCGAATATATTTTCTCAAACGCAGCGGATATCACTCGCTCAAACGGAGATGCAACTGGCAGCTTCTAATCCTGCAATTCACAATCAATACGAAGTTTATCGAAACATGTATGAAGCTTTAGGTGTAAAAGATATTGATATAATTTTAAAAAGACCAGAAAAACCAATGCCAAAAGACCCAGCATTAGAACATATTGATGCTTTAGCTGGTAAACCTTTTCAAGCATTCCCTGGACAAGACCATCAAGCGCATATTACAGCCCATTTAAATTTTATGGAGACGAATATGGTAAAAAATGCACCGATGGTTGGCGCTGCAATACAAAAAAACATACTTGAACACATAAGTTTGATGGCACAAGAGCAAATTGAGATAGAATTTAGAGAAGAATTACCAAAATTAGCTCAAATGACACAAATGATGCAACAAAATATGCAAAATCCACAGCTTCAACAAGAAATGCGAATGCTACAAGAGAAAATTGAAGGTAGAAAAGCTATTTTAGTGTCTGAAATGATGGAAGACTTTGCAAAAGAAGAGAAAAAGATAACTTCACAGTTTGATAACGACCCAATTGCTAAATTAAGAGCAAGAGAACTAGATTTACAAGCTCAAGAAAACGCTAGAAAAGAAAAAGAAGGTGCAGAGAGACTAAATCTAGATAGAATGAGAGCAATGATGAACGATCAAAACCAAGATGAGAAGTTACAACAGAATGAAGAGCTTGCAAAAATGAGAGCAGACACTTCAATACAAAAAACTATCTTAAGTAAAACAATTCCATCGGGAGATAAGATGGCTAAGAGTGTTTCAATAATTAGAGGAGAAAACTAATGTGGTTATCAGCGATTAAACTTGCAGTATCTGCAGGAAGTAAGATTTATGCTAACAAGCAAAAAACAAAAATGGCAATGTCAGATGCACAACTGATGCATGCTGAAAAGATGGCCCGTGGCCAAGAAGCTTACCAAGGAAAACTTTTAGAAGCTAGACAATCAGATTGGAAGGACGAGGCAGTTTTGATAATTCTCTCGTTGCCCGTACTGGTGCTCGCTTGGGCAGTCGTATCGGACGACCCATCCGCTATGGACAAGGTAAAATTATTCTTTGATATGTTCTCGCAGCTCCCGTCATGGTTCACAAATCTCTGGATCCTTGTCGTGGCGAGTATTTATGGTATAAAGGGAACACAAATATTTAGAAACGGAGGAAAAAAATAATGGATAAAAAATTAAAACCAGTACCAAAAGGTAATAAAGGATTACCAAAACTACCAAAAGAAGTTAGAAACAATATGGGTTTCTTAAAAGATGGTGGTGTAGCAAAAGATAAAAGATCACCTTTTATGGGTGGCGGTGTTGCTTATAAAGGTGGTGGAAGAGCTATGAAAAGAAAAGGTGGAAAAGTATAATGAGTAAATTATATAACAGAGTCAAAAGAGCTGGCGGTGGACCTGGTCTATACGCAAACATTGCAGCAAAGAAAAAAAGAATCGCTGCAGGTTCAGGTGAGACTATGAGAAAAAAAGGTGCTAAAGGTGCACCAACTGCAGCAAACTTTGCAAGAGCAAAACAAACAGCGAGGTCGTAATGGCAAAACTTTGTCCAAAAGGTAAAGCCGCAGCGAAGCGAAAATTTAAAGTGTATCCTAGTGCATATGCTAATATGTATGCATCAGGAGTTTGTTCTGGAAAAATTACACCAGGCGGAAAAAAAGGTAGTCGTAAAAAAGCTGCAGGCGGTGGTTTTATGGCTAGAAGAATAAACGGTTATGGCTAAAAAAGGTTTAAGAGCATGGGTAAAGGAAAACTGGGTCGATATTGCGAACAAGCGATCGGATGGCTCATTCCCCAAGTGTGGTCGCAGTGGTGGAGAGAAAAGAAAAAAATATCCAAAATGCGTGCCCATTGCAAAAGCAAGAGCGATGTCCAAAGGGCAACGTGCGGGTGCCGTAAAAAGAAAACAAGCTAAATCAAATACTGGACCTAAACCATCTAGAGCAAGAACCTTTGCAAATAAAGGTGGTTATATCGGATCAGCTATTAGAACAGATTATGGTGGAGTTAAGTTAAGTAATCCATCTTATGAAAAATATTATAAAGGTATGATCTAATGAGAAAAAAAGAAAACCCTATTAGAAAAACTACTACAGGTAAAGGTGCAAACTATAGACCAACAAAATCTGGAGCTGGAATGACAGCAAAAGGTGTAAGAGCTTACAGGGCAGCAAACCCTGGAAGTAAATTAAAAACAGCCGTGACAGGAAAAGTGAAGCCTGGATCAAAAGCTGCTAATCGTAGAAAATCATACTGCGCTAGATCACTAGGACAATTAAAAAGGTCATCAGCAAAAACACGTAACGATCCTAACTCACGAATTCGTCAAGCAAGAAGGAGATGGAAATGCTAAAGAAAAAAAGAGCAATCAAAAAAGTGATAAAGGGTTTGGGCAAAGCAGTAAAAGCCCACTCTAAACAAAAGAAAATGTTAGAAGGAGTAATACGTGAAAAGAGCAATACTAAACGCACTTGAAGCTAAATACGAAGCACAAGTAGCAGAAGCACACGCAACAATAAAAATTTATTTAGAAAATTCAGTAGGTATTGGAGAACATCCACAACACATTGAAGAAGTAGATAAACAATTACAAAAAATTGCTGATGCTGAAGAAAAACTAAGTGCTCTAGAAGATTTTAGAGAAGAAAGGAATGAAGAATAATGGAAGATGGATTAACAATTGTATCAAAGATACAAAAAACAATGCGTAACAATTTACAGACAGTTGGCGACACTATGATTAGTGGAGGTGTTGACAATATGGAAAAATATCAATATATGTTAGGACAAGCTAGAACATATCAATATATGTTACAGGAAATCTCTAACCTGCTAGATAATAAGGAGCAAAAAGATGAAAAAGGAACAGTTATCGACCTCAACACAAGAGGAACCAAAAGTTAAACTTGCATTGCAAGAAAAGTACGAAGAAGAAAATAAAAAAGAAGAAAAGAAACAAGTAGACCTTTCTTTAAAAGAATCTTCTAAATTACCCGAACCAACTGGATGGAGAATCTTAGTTCTGCCTTTTAAAATGAAGGAACGAACTAAAGGTGGACTTTATTTAGGACAAGAAACTTTAGAAAGACAACAAGTCGGATCTAATTGTGGAATGGTTTTAAAAATGGGTGACCAATGTTATGACAAAGAAAGATATCCTGAAGGCCCGTGGTGTAAAAAAGGTGATTGGGTTATCTTTGCTAGATACGCTGGATCAAGAATACAGATAGATGGTGGGGAAGTCAGATTGTTAAACGACGATGAAATTTTAGCAACCATCGAAAACCCTGAAGATATATTTCATCAATATTAAAACATAGAAGGAGTAAACTATGCCAGAACAAGAAAAACTAAAACAAGAACCAATGGTTGATATTGATACTTCCGGTCCGGAAGTAGAAGTTAATCTTGAAGAAGAAAAACAAGTTGAAGAACCAAAGGAAACATTACAAGTCGAAGAGAAACAAGAAACAGAACCAAAAGAAGAAATAAAAGTTGAAGAAACTAAAGAAGAAGTAAAAGAAGAAACAGAAGAGAAGAAAAAAGAATTAGAAGACTATAGTGATGGAGTGCAAAAAAGAATTGCAAAGCTAACTAAAAAATGGCGTGAAGCAGAACGTCAAAAAGAAGCTGCTTTAGAGTGGGCTCAAAAAGTTAAAGCTGAACAAGAAAATTTGCAGACTAAATTAAAAACTATAGAACCTAACTATGTAAGTGCAATGGAAGGCAGAGTTGTATCTGGACTTCAAGCTGCGCAATCTCAATTAGCAAAAGCAAGAGAAGCAGGAGATATAGCTGCTGAAGTTGATGCACAAAAAATGATTGCAAAATTAGGTGTTGAAGAAGCAAGAGTTGCTAATCTAAAAAAACAAGCTGAAACAAAACCAAAAGAAACTGTTTCAACTCCAACTTTAGATCAAGCAATAGCTCCTAGAGCTACATCACCTGATCCAAAAGCAGAAGAATGGGCAGAGAAAAACCCATGGTTTGGAACAGATAATGCAATGACTTACACTGCATTTGACTTACATAAAAAACTAACCGAGGAAGAAGGGTTTGATGCACAATCTGATGACTATTATAGAGAGATTGATAAGCGTATGAGACTTGACTTTCCGCATAAATTTGGTAATACTGAATCAACGGTAACGACTAAGCCTACACAAACAGTAGCTTCAGCAAAGCGAAGTGTAAACTCTAGGTCGCAGAAAACAGTGAGACTCACGCCGTCTCAAGTAACAATTGCTAAAAAATTAGGTGTGCCACTAGAACTTTATGCGAAACAATTAAATATCACGAAGGAGAGATAAGCATATGACAAATAAAAAAATAGA
>Ga0181407_1000663_pt1 | contig 11557 bp, 10 predicted proteins | sample 30SPOviralmetaG_FD_130136 | JGI IMG/M metagenome (GOLD analysis project Ga0181407, IMG submission 130136) | Marine viral communities from the oligotrophic San Pedro Time Series (SPOT) site, San Pedro Channel, CA, USA - 30 SPOT_SRF_2012-01-26 | ecosystem: Environmental > Aquatic > Marine > Strait...
ATCTACTAATTTTCAATTAGTTTAAACAAGTATCTTGTAGATTCAAACTTTATATTATCTTAGACAATTATTCCCCGGGGAGGAAAAATAAAAAAACACAATTTTGCTTTAGATTATTCCTTTAAGTGGTAACCGATAGAAACATTTTTTATGTCCCCACATTTTTGCTTGATAAATTTGATAGTTGTATAAGGGAGATAGACTATTATATAAACCAATTGACTCGTGCGAGAAAATACACAAAATCCAAAAAAACTTTACTCAAAAGATGTCCCAACGCGGTTCTATTTGCATTGATCTCGGCACAGGCGTGTTTGAGTGGGGAGATGGTGTCAATATTATCTACAAACATAGACTTGAGTTTAACTCCCTGGTTGTTGATGGGGAGATTGTTTGGGAATACTTTCAAGTCCCCATTGACATAGATTCCGATGTCCCCGAAGAACCTGGCGAAGAAAAAAACCTAGAAGACTATACCCTCCCCGGGGCAGACGATAACGGCATTTACGACGAATATATTGGACTTGAATACGTTGATGAGATAATCGTCCAGGCATTTGATTAAATCTATCCCCACGAACACTCCACACACACAACATTTTTTATGTTCCCCACAATTATTCATTGAAAATTTGATACGTGAATAAGGGAGATATTATTACAATCAACAAAACACACATCCCTGAAAGATGCCCAATGGAGTCCGTCGCCAGAGAAACACCCGTCACTCTAACCGCCAAAGACAAACGGCGTGTGTCCAGGCGGTTCCCGTGGGCAACGATGTCCCCGCGGCAGTTGTCGTCCAGGCTGAAGAAGTAGTCCCTGAAGACGAGATTACCATTACCGACGAAACGCGACAAGAACTCATTGAAATGTGTAATGAAGTATGTCGGGAGAGGATGGAGGAGCAAAATCAACACTGGAGGGGAGTTGAGAAAAGATATCGCGAAACAATTAGAAAACTTGAAAGGGACATCGCAAATATCAAAAAACTTTATTCATCTTCTCTGTCCGAGATCAAAGGGATGGAAGATGCTATGGATGAGATAGCAGTTGCTGCCGGTGTCCCCGGGGAGACTGAAAACTTTGGACACTACAAAACGACGATAAATTATATGCGAGAGAAATTGGGCGAGGCCGATGAAATTGAAATAAACGGGGAGAGATATATCCTGGACAATCAAAGTTATATCGTCTATAATCTAGACGGGGAACCTAAGTTCAACGCTGAAATGAACTTCACACCATATGCTTGATAAATTTGATATGTGTATTCAATGAAACATTACTACAATAAACAAAGATGGATGTCGTCAGGCACAAATGTCTTAATTACTGGGCGAAACAAGCAGAGAAAGGTGAGATACACGAGGGGTTTTATCTAAACTGCTGTTTAGTTCTCAAAGATTGTGATGAAGAAGTTTTGAGGGGAACATTTGACTGGATGCTGGATGATTACGAACTGAAATTGTATTATTCTTCAGTGAAACCTTACCAGGGAAGAGAGAAACCTCTTGTTGATATGTATTCTTATTAATACCAAATGCTAACAGATCCATCCATAAATATCCCCTCATCGTTGGGAGGAATAGAACATATCTTCTTAATAGGATTATAAACAGAAACAATTGCTAATTTTTTATCTTGGGGAACTTTATTTTTTTTTAGAACTCTATGAACCATAAAATGTCCTGTAGTCTGAAAGACTAGTCTTCCAGTCCATTTCTGATAGATCTCCATCTTTTGCTTTTCATAAGTAGATTCCTTACAATGCTCGGCTATCTTCTGAAAGATGTCCTGACCCGCCTCTGAACCCATCACAGCGATGTAAGGAAGATTTTGTTTATCATCACACCATCTTGTGAAGAAATAATCTTTTTCAAATAATTTACTCATATCTCTTTCTCTTAGAGGATAAATATCTAAATCCAAATAAATACCTCCATACCGATGCAAAATTAAATATCTTACAAAATCACACTTCTGAATCTCAAATCTGAAATCATTATACAATTCCTCATATTGAGGATAATCTTCCCTTATTAAATCATATACTTCTCCCTCATCCCAGAGTTTATATCTGTAATTATGTTTTTCGCAATATATTTTGACTTTTTTCTGAGATTCTGAAAACTCAGGGATTTGTATTAAATCTTTTCCATCTTTAAACTTTATAAATATCTGATGAATTATTTTAGGAATCATTATAATCTTAGAAAGATTTTATTCTTCATCTGAAAACACAAATGACCAAAATCCATCCTCATCTATATGTACCCTAAACTCTGTTTCATCCAAAGGATCTAGGGGGTCATCGCCGGCCTCTGATTCACTTTCATCATCCCCTAAATAATCTTCATCATCCATATCTTCTAACTCGGATTGGATTTTGCCCAAAAGACCTTCAAGGAACTCACCTAGATCCTTGCGATTTGAATGATTGCAAAGATTTATGATTTCCTCATATCTTTCCATTTTTATAATTCTGTATAAAATAATTAGAGGATAATTGACTTTTGAAAATGAAATCTCACTGAGGGTTAGAAATAACACTATTAGTTTATTTCTTCTGTTGCTGTTGCTGAGCCATTATTGTCGCAGCGAAGTTCAAATCTGTTTTAATTTGTTTATCAACTCTGTAAATTACTCCTGAGTAACTATCTACTTGTGCTTCTGAACCATCCGGATCTAATATCGCAGTTTTAACATCTGATAAAATTGTAGGTTTTGTCACAGTGAAAACAGGACCTCCTCCAGAATAATTTACAAAATCTCCTTCAGCATTATATTTATCTACGACTGCGAGGACTTGCATCGGGTTTGCTTCACGATAATAATTAGCATCGGATAAAATATTTGAACTTAATAAATAATATCCTCTTAATTGTTTCCTAGGCAACTGAGAAGCACTTATTGCCGTAGAAACAGCATTCACAGTGACACTATTAAGATTCTTGAAAGTAGGTGCGGTTCCCGATATCATCCAGTTAGCCTTATCACCATAATCAGTTGATAAGGGTGCTTGTGTTGAATAAAGATTCGCACCAAAAGGATTGACGCGATATTCTTCAGAATCAACTGAAGTAATATAAGCATTTGTTGTCGCACCCGATACATTTGTTATGACATTATTCATTCTTGTATTTATATTCCCAAGAACAGAAGCATTGGGATAAAATTGACTATAACTAAATCCTAAGATTCCCCAGAGTGATTCATCCCATAAATCTTCTGTGACACCCATATCTGAGATTGTTATCCCGCACTGACTATCTATTATAACTTGCCTTGACATATTAACATTCGGTTGAGGAAAGGTATGACTTATATTTTGCTTCTTTACGACTGTTATATCTGGATAAGGCATCATTGAAGGAGACCAAGTGACATAATTAGAAGTTTTATTAATCCTATAACAATCTCCATCTGCTCCACCAGCAGTGGGAGGAGATATCTCATTGTCGGCTGGGTCTGGATCTCCAGCATTGAAGTAATTACCAACTTTCTCTGCTGTATGGAGATTCTTCCATTCAAAGCGGTTATCTACTGAACTAAAGTTTAATAAAGGATTATTTGCCCCTAACATAGCTCTTCTAGCACCTGACGAATTGACATATTGTTGATGACCATAAAAACCCGCGTAATTATATCCCGTATTTAACATAATCGCCGCATTTCCATAAGCATTGAAATGAAAATCATATCCTATCCTACGACCATTTCCATCCCCCGAGGTTCCTTCTATCTTATTTCCTTGGATATGTGGATATCCTGCGGCGGGACTACTTCCTTCTCCCCCTGCGAATGCTGTCCTTGTTCCATCAGAATAAAACATCTTTGGAATACCTCCTATATTTTCTGTAGTGAAGGCGATTGTTCCCTTGTCGGTCTTCCGAGCAAATCCATAAACTAAATTACTATATGAGTTTCCTTCAGATTCTGAACCATTGATATTCGCAGAAGATGAATTATAATAAACATAAATCGGCAAACTTGATAAATCTTTAGCGAGAGCATTATATTTTGCCGGATCCGTTACTGAAAATGTTTGGTTCACACCTGAACCTGACCACGTTAATGGATTTGCTGGCATATGACTCATATCGTTCCCTACGACATGTTCAGCCATCTTATAATTTATCTCTGTTATATACGAAAACCGAGAAGCATTGAAAGAAAAATCATTAAATATCGTCCAAAATCTATAAGGATTTATATGTAGAAATCTCGCTGTATCTTCAAAGGATGCATTCAGGGAACCGCTTGTTGTTTGAAACTTCGCTTGAAGGAAAGCATCTGTATAATTACTATTTGATATACGGTTCCCTGAAATTAATTCTGGATATAATTTTCTCTGAACATCAAAGAAATCTCTAATCTTTGTAAGATTATCATCAGTCCAAGAAACACTTGTTTCAATCACGGCGGTTCCGGAACCAGCAATCGGCATATCTTTTATTATCATCGCTCCCGCAGCCGCAGATGTGAATGATGTTGAAGATGATGACAATTGTTCAAATGCTTTACGTCCCTTGACAACAAACTCAGGTCTTTTGAAACCAACATAAGCATAATTATTCAGATAATCAAATGAATTATCTGATGTGTCTTCAGGTGGAGATGGGGAAACGATAGGATTAAACTGAGAACCTTCCTGATAAGCATCCCATTTATCTTTTCCGAAAGTTGTATAATTCGCTGCAGGAAAACTCCTGTAAATAGTTGAATTAATTATATTTGAATAGACTGATTTCTCTTTGGGAGCAGGATAATTTGGCTGAGTTCTTCTGTGATCCCAAGACTGAGGTATAGGATCATCGGTTTGAATCAATTGATCTGTGATTGTACCAGCAACATTAGAGGGAGTATCATATCCCGGATCCACTGATAATTTTACTTTTTGTGTAAAAGGAATATAGTCCATTAATGCTGGATCTCGGAAATGGACTTTACTTTCTCCTGAACGATCCGAGAAGGGTTCTATAATTATCGCTTCTAAATAATCAGTCGCCGCCGCCGAAGCACTCGCAAATCCTGTAGTATCCAAAAATGAACCATTCCAAACAATCTGATCTTTAACAAAAATAGTAAATCTTGAATTATCTTGTTTTATTTTCCTTATGACTGCCGAACCATTATTCCCAGCGGTTGGAAGACCTGTAGTCGTATCAAACTCGGGTGCTGCTACGTGAGCATTATGAGCCGTCCCAATATACATCAATGAATCGCCTGAAGCATTAATATTCCAATCAGGTTCATAGATATGCGATGCATTTTGACTAAAAGTATTTAATCCCGTATCTTGATTATCAGGGAAAGTCCAATAATGTGATGCGTTCGTCGGAACTTTTTTTGTAGAAGAAGCAGAACCAAATCTTCTAGGCAATGTGATATTCATATCTCCATTTGTATTTTTATAATACTGAACGACCATTGATACTTCATTATCTCTTAGAGGAATCTCTTCATCAACTTCGGTGAATGTTTGTCTTCCATATCCTTCAGGAAAAGGATAATTAAAAGGCAAAGGACCATCCTCATCAAATCCTACAAAACAAACATTAGAAGCACTGACATATTTAATAGTTGTATTATCCCCTAACTCTTTCCCCTTAAACTCTATCACTGAAGACCCCGCACCTCTTTCAGAGATATAAGCAGAATTAACTGAAACTTGATCACCAACATCTAATTCTAATCCGTTGGCGACTTTATTTGTAAATAAAGATTTATCGGAATCGCTAAGTTTTGAGGCATTATATTCCTCAGAAGACAAGCGATTACAATCTAAAAGTATCGTCTGCGTGTAACCCGACATTTATAAAAGAGAAGTTATTTTATTTTAAGACATTTGATTTTTTAAGCGAGAGCAGTGAAAATGTATCCACCATTTAACTGAGTAATCTTAACAAGTTCTAACCACGAACGCTGAGTATATGAAGCACCATTATCTAATGAATCATATTTGAAATAACTTTCAATACCTCTGCTGTTAATTCTTTCATTGCGATTAAGTCTGTTGCTCAGCCAATTGAAACGACCCATAAGACCTCTGCCCGTAGTTGCTCCCGCCAGAGTTCCCTCCGATTGTTTATATCCCATAAACTCATCACTCGTTAGAGCAGTTCCTTCAGCACTATATTCTTCACGAGTTACGAATGCTGGAACACCCTCCGCCTGTGCGACATTGTGGAAATGACGGGCAGAATTAGAAACATCAATCGGATAGAGGAATCTATCATTATATTTGATATTAGTGACAATAGACCCGTTATCACCAGCACTTCCACCGAAAACATAACTGACCTCTGGAGACATCGCGTGGAACTTATTGAGAATAGATTGATCATCTGCTTTATCACTCTGGACACCCTGAATGACCTTAGTGACTATACGACCAGCACCACCAAGATTTCTTATCTGAGTGTTTTGAGCAGTGACAGAAGAAACAGAGAACTTAGAATGACGATAATCAAAATGATTAATAGTAATCTGCTGATTGGCCTCAGCATACGAATCCATCATATTCTGAGGATAGTAGATGTAATCAGCAATGAACTTAACCTGATTCGTATCTATTTTATAAACTCCCTGAGCAACACCCGAGGCAGAACAAGCACGCTCTTCATCTCCAGCAAATGTCAATTCAATAGACACTTGTTCCTTCATCATATATAGAGGGAGCTGAGTTTGTTTCAACATAGGGAAAAGTTCAGATAAAGCAATCTGAAAGACCGGTTCATTCTTAATATTCGCAAAATCAGGGAGTCGTACATCGGGAACTGAAGAGTCAAGTCCATCACTATATTCCTTACCAGTTGAAAGACCATAAGTGAATGCACGAGTATCATTCAAAGGACCTCCAGCGGCAGTTGATTTATCATCAGAGTAGCGGAACTCGTGTGCGATGCATCGGCCGCTTTGGGGAAGTTCCCGCTCTAACTGATGCTCATTGTTAATAAACATAGACTTGTATGCCGTGAGGAAATTGTATCCATCTATCTCCTGAAGAGTCTTAGTACCAACCTTGAGAGCACATCGCTCAATCAAAGAAGCAATCCCGACATTAGGAGGAAAGAAACGATCTAAGCCATCGGGTGCCTGAACCGCCAGTGTGACCTTGCTGTGCGAGTGGAGAATGCCCTTGTTTAACAGAACAAACCGACAGAAAGTATCAGAAATCACTACAGGATCAGTGATAGAAGTTTCTACATCCGTCGCAGTAGTAGTATCCATAGGCGATACCTGTAGTAAATCTGGAACCATTGCTTCATTTGGAACCGGAGCTCTTTCAATCATATTCGCATCATCTGAAGAATCCATTGTTTTATAAATGAACCAAATAAAAAAAAATAAAGAAAATAAAATTATTTTACGACATCACACTCAAACCACCCTGACCAAATACAAGAGTATTTTTGGCGTGAGCAAAGACATAGAATGCCTGAGGAGAATCATCCGTTAATGCTAAACTCATATTGATACCAAAATTGACTCTTGAGAAATCTACACCCTGATCGGAGACACGATCAAAAGCAACTCCCACACCAAATCCACAACCACCATCAGCAAAGTCTTTATCAAATCGTGTAGCATTTGACAGACGTGTATTGACTTGATTTAGAGAAGTCCTCTTGATATCGGCAAACTTCGTAATCGCATCCATATAGTAATAGATTAGCTGAGGGTCAATTGTCTTATCAGTAGCATCACCTTGCTGAATTGTATTAATATTGAAATCAAGCGGGAACTTCGTGCCGTTCCTTGTGAAAAATAATTCTGTAATATTGGCAGAAGATCCATTGGAGTTTGTGGGATAGAGAGTCGCAAGACCATCATAGAGTAAGTTATTGATATGAGCTGCCGGAACAACGTTCGCAAAAACTCCCAATACTCTTGACAGACCAAGTTGGAAATTAATGATACCATTCGCAGAATTAATTGTCTGATAATAAGAATTGATAGAATTGTATTCAAATGTGGAAGATGTCTGTGACTTCATCCTCTGAAGCGTAGCACTATCCGGTTCCATAGTCTCACAGACCAGAGAGATATCCTTAAACTCATAGAAAGAATCAGTGATAGAAGCAGATGAATCACTGGCCGAGTGGAAGACCTGCGAGTCCGGAGCAAGATGAAGTTCCACCAAAAGACCACCAATCGCCTCACGCATCAATGGAATCGGGTTGCGACCATTGAACAGACCACACGGCAAAGCACAGCAGAAGTGATTCCCAGTCAGAGATGAAGAAGGAATATTAACAACCGATTGGGTCTGTGCTTCGTAATTAGGGAGGATTAAAGCAGAATTGTAGAGATGTCCCATATTATCTTGCTGAGAAGAAGTTACTGGAAGATAGGAACTAAGGAAACGATTGTAATGACGAATAGTTTCAATAGTTTGACCAGTCTTCTGAGATTTGATTGTCAGAGTATCAATTGTAGAATAAACACCTAACTTCTCACTCATCGCTAGAGGAGAAGTGGAGGATACAGAAGCCGAAGCATTGGATAAATAAGTTCTGAACTGACCCGTAAATCGGAGAGTGTTTCCAAGAAGCATTGCATCTTGTTCGCCTATGATGAATTGAATTACGGGGTTACCATTGCGGTAAGAGATCTTAGCATTTGAAGTCACATTAGAAGGGACTATCTCTAAATTGTGTTGTGTCGCCATATTTTATGTTATGACCTTTAAAAAAAAATATTTTATTTAATTTAAAATTATGAAAGTTCTATCTTAATAATCATCTTGTGTTTCTAAATACCAAAGAATATCTTTCAAATCTTTTGTTTTCATATCTTTAATGATATTCACATTATCTAAATATATTTTTTCAGTCCATATACCATCTGCGACCAGTTTATCATATACTTCTAATATCTTAATTCTTAATGTAATTTCTTCTTCTTTGTCCATCTATAATTTATTTGATTATGTTGAATATAATTATCAAATTTATACCTGAACGTCAAGACCACCCTGCTTGATTACAAGACGGCGGATGTGTGATACAAAGTTCATCCAGAGGTGATTCTTAGCGGGACCCGATGCTCCAGTGTATTCTACCTGAAGATTGAAATCCTTTCCACGAGCATCATACACTGCGTTGCGACCTAGAGCAAGGGCACGACCAATGAAGAAGTTTTCACGGAATGCTCTGAAAGATAAGGGTTCAATATCCGCCATCGCTAATGCCTTCTCCGCTTCAATACACCATTGCTGAGAAATGGAGTAACCACCTGAAATCTTGGCAGTATCTACCTTTCTTGAAGGATTAATCTTACCATCATAGATTAACTGATAGTTTTGAAGTTGATCAGGGATTCCTACAAGACCCGAGCGAGTAGCGAAGCTAGTTTCATCATCTTCATCAAAATCAATTTGATAAGTTCCATCGGCAGCGAGGGAAGAAGCTGAGGTATAGATTGTTGCATCAGTGGGGACACAGAGGATTGAAGTAGCACGAGATTCAATTAGAGGCAGACGAATATTCGCAACTAAATCATCCTTGACTTGTGAATAGCGATAGTTAGTGAAAGTCCGATAATCATAGTTCATTGTACCACCTTCTCGCATCATCGCCAGCATAGAACTTTCATATCCATCTGGAACAGATATCTGAGCAACAACCATCTCAACATTGCTCACAGTGTAGGTCGGCTGATACTCTAAAAGAGCATTACCAAAATCTTCAACCGATTGAGATACTATATGGATATCACCATCATTCGGATAAGATTCTCCCATAGTATTTGAAACATTCCCATCCAGAGTGACCTTTATTTTTGAAGTTCCTACTGCTGTTCCCGTTCCACCTGTGACATATTCTATATCTTTAATCGCCGCTGTAGAAGCATTGAGAGAAGCATTATCCAAAGTCACAAAAGATATCTCCTGACCAACAACAAAAGGGAACACTGGAACAGAAGTCTGATTCTGATCACGAGCAACAAAGAAAGAACTGATAGCTGTCCCATTTTTCCACGAACCATTCGTGGAATGGAAGATTGGATTGAGACCAAGACGTTTGTTTCTCATAGTGCTTTCTAACTGACGGAAAACCTTCTTCTGATCCTGAAGCAGAATCTCTAAGAATAGACCATCCGTTAGAAGAGCAGGGAATACAGCCTCATTGCGGAAAAGTCCCGTGTTTAATTCTAATTCTCCAACAACACCCTGGAAATCATTTTCGGGAGCACTAGTGAAACTAGTGCTGAGCTTCGTGTTATCTTGAATGCGAGTGAAGTAAGGATTGGATAGACAATTTGCCGCAGGAGTTTTAGTAGTCCCTAAAGTTCCACGACACGCCGGGTCATATCCCGTAGCACCATCCGTCAGAACACGCTTATTCACAAGATTTTGATTTGTCTCATAATCAAAGCGGAGAGCAGTCAAAACATCATACCCTTCTATCTCCTCCAATAATGCGGTTTTGCGACCAGTAAAAACGCGAACTGACCGGATTAATGAGTGTAATCCAGTCTGAGCATCTAACTGAAGTCTTGCGGCTAACGATGCACCAACAGCTCCCGTCGGCAGTGCGATATCAACTTCAAACTTTAATTTTGTCTGACTTAAATCCACGAACTTAGAAGTCGGTGGGATATATAAATCAATGCGACCTCCCGGTCTGTATTCCAGTCCATTTTCCGATGGAACGCTGACAAAGGTTTGTCCTGTTTTAACTTTATCCGATGATACGAAGAATTGTGACATTTTTATAAAAGGAACAAACATAAAAAATAAAAATCTTATTTTTCAAATATTTAAAAAGCACCCGATGATCCCGTGATTGACATTTTCGCCGATACAGGGGCCGATGCTACAAGTCCTAAGGACTGGAATGCTGGACTGACCTTTGTGCTTATAATCCCCGCCTTCGCTGGATCTTTGTTGGGATCTACAATGGGAGCAGCATCAGATTGTTTCTTCGCTTCATCTTTACCAATACTATCTATTCCATCAATTACACCGCCCAAAAGACCAGCAGCACCTCCCAAAAGTTCTAGAGGAGGAAAAGCAGTTCCAACCACATCCATCGCTGCTCCCGCCATTTGAAAGGTATCACCCACCTTTTCAGCAGCATCATCATTCCCAAAGAAGTTTTTACCCTCACCAAGATTTATTAATCCTTCTCCTAAATCAACTGCTCCACCAAAATCTCCCGCTGCTTTCCCAGCAACCTCTGAAACAGTCGTTAGACCCGCTTCAGATAATACTTTCCCCGCTCCACCCATCTTTAATCCCGCCTTTATAATAGCAGAACCTACGCCTGAAGATCCAATCTCTTCTACTCCCCCCGCCGCCTGACCAGCGGCCCGAGCTGCATCCCCAGCACCAGTCGCAGCACCAATCCCCGTAGAACCCAAACGAACTCCTGGATTAGTAGCAAGTGATTCACCCTGAGTTAATCTCTCAAAAGTGGAAGCAATTGCTCCTTGTCTTTCAGCCGTTTGTTTTGCGAGACCAGCACCAATCCCTCCAGCATCCGCAATATCTTGTCCTAAACCATAAGCACCAACTCCCACACCTAGAAGACCTTTTCCATCTTCC